>Ga0099798_10349_pt1 | contig 15821 bp, 14 predicted proteins | sample Uncmet_Sort29A_1_FD_89870 | JGI IMG/M metagenome (GOLD analysis project Ga0099798, IMG submission 89870) | Marine eukaryotic communities from CALCOFI LINE 67, Pacific Ocean - CN13ID_Sort29A_1 | ecosystem: Environmental > Aquatic > Marine > Oceanic | place: Pacific Ocean: Monterey Bay | collected...
TGGGGCGGAGCCTGGACGTTTGTTTCGTGAAAGTGTTCTGGTACTATCCGCAGTTGGCGGGCGGTTAGAACTACTATCGCGAGTACTACTAGTGTTGGCCGGGTCTCCTTCTTCATCGTCAATAATACGAACACCATCGTCGTGGTTCTGTTTTCGGCTACTTTTATCACAGCAGCAGAATACCGCAACTGGAACACTGATCGCAACGGCAACTGCAGCGGATAAACTAGAAATCAATGCATTAAAACCCGTTTTCGATAAACATGGAGCGAAAGATGCAGAATCAGTGTCTGAAATGATAGTATCATTGCCAGTATTATTTTCCAACCCACCGGTTTTTTCGGAACCATTTGACGAGCGAGTCTCGCTCGTCGTAGAACTAGTATTAACTGGTATAATGTCCTCAATTTTTGCTTCCTCATCCGCAATTCCAAACCAGGCCTTACCAGGTCCGAAAAGACAAAAAGACCCGAAAACTACCAGTCCCACGAACAAGAGAAAGCGGGCACTCAAAATCGTTTTCAAGAAATTCAAAAAACACTGTTTCATATTTTCGTTCCGCTGTTTCTTTCGCTGCATTTCCGCGTATTCCGCTTTCAGCTCCTCAATTTCCTTGCTGATATTGAATCTTTGCGGGCTGGTTTCCTCATCGTTATCTAAATCATACGGCAACAGTCCCAAACAAGTGTTACCAAAACAACAGCAACAATGTTTTCGAATCCAGCCTACCCAGCCAGAATTCCAGAAGAAGGATTTCGTTTTCCTTAAGAACTTCCCCTGCATCAACGGTCGAGCTCTCCTCAAAACTTTTTTCGATGCATTCCTCTCTCCCATATTTGCGCACGAGTTCTCAGCCACACCTTTGTTGTACTCAAGCATCACGCCTCCAAACGTTGCAGTGGCACGTTTAAACTTTTTCATCAGCTTGAATCTTAATGATTTTAGCACTCTATTTTTGTGACACATGGTTTCACAACAAAACAAAATGTATTTTCAAAAAATTGTTCAAAAAAAAATTGAATTCTCATTTTCGTCAATAAAGTCGTTGCGATATTCGTCAGGAATTGCAAAAGAATTACCAGGTAAAAACTCAGAAGAACTGCTTGGTTTCTTCAGAAAGCTTGTTTGCTTCTTTAAAAGTTTTGGTGCCCGGGCAAATTTTCCGACATCTGGTGAGTTACTAACGGTCGTACCCTTTGTTGCGGTTTTACTGCTGCTGTTTGTTGGCATTATTCCAAGCTGCTTGTTTTTTTCAGCTATCAATCTTTTCTTCTCGCTCAATAACTGTTCCTGAATCAATTTTTCCATCGCGATGTTTGTTTCGCCGCTTAAAATGTTCGTGCAATTCCCATGCTCAACACCGAAGTCGATGTCTGTTGCTTCCGACATGAGCTCTGTGATTTTGCGACCAGTTGATGAGTTGTCGCTGGAACTTGATTGGCAAGAACTCGCGACGGAATGTTTTTTCTGACCGGAGTTGGATAATGTTTGGTGGTACTTGTTTTGTCCTCCTTTTTTCGCAGTTTTTGACTTCGCAGCCTTCTTATCTCGTGAAACTAATTGTTCATTTGTAGCTGCTTTTTTACTTGTGAATAGTTTTTCGGCACCACCATCTGGTTGTCTTATTTCAATTTCAGAAATTAAGTCATCCGAAAAATTACTACCACTTCTATCTGGAGTACTGCTGTTAGAAGAACTGGACTGCCCAGTTGTTCTGTTGGTACTATTATTACTCGAATTTTCCGAGCCAACCTCGCTGTCACTTAAGGTCGTGTTGATTCGAACACGCGGTAGTGGTGGTGGGGTTGTTTGGTGTGGGGGTTGATCTTTTTTATTTTTAGTACCACCCCCTCTCGTTCCCGGTGGCATTTTTACGGGGAGGAAAATATATTTTAACAAATGCGAAAGTCTTTAATTTAATGATCAAAAATTTTGTAGTAACTTGATCAAAATTTATTACTATTTACTGGTCTTCAAAAAGTTTGGTTGAATGTGATAAAATTCACAATATTTGAAAAAATCGCATGCAAACAAAGACTACTGGATATTATTTTTTTACTATAACTCAATACTCGACTATTTTTCCTACAGAAAATAACACAAAATGACCGAACCGAAAACGAAAAAAACGAAATAGATAATGGCAAAAACCCAATTATTTATATGGAAAAACTTAATAACAACAGATATTTGACCATATTCCCGCTACAATATACCAATTTTATAGTATTTTTCGAAAGAAAATTTGATGCGAAATTATTGTGCCCACCCTTTTTGTTTCAAAATCTGTCCCAATAAACCCAAAAACAATTCCCACCCTGCTAACAAAAAAACCAATCCCAATATCAAAAAAGAAAACCAACCCGATGTAAGCAGTACTATTCAAAAACTGCCCATGCATTTTTCCTTTTTTTCGTCTACGAAATGGGTTAGTAAATCATTGAAAATCCTTAAAAAGTGATGCCAATCATAAAGTTACTATCGGTTTCTAATCTCAAAAAGTTTTTGAGAATTTCAAAGTGGTGTCTTTTTAGTCGGCCGTTTTCTCTTCCCTTGCTCTCGTTGTAATTCCACGGTGTGATTTGAAATGGATCGCCAAGAATCCGTATCTCTCTCCGAAAACATTTTTTTCTGTAGAAAATGTTCCAGAGAAATTACGAAAACGAAAAATTCGAGACCAGACGTATTGTATTTTCGTGATCTGACCTTTGAGAAATCTTTGAGAAATAAAGGATATTTTCTGAAAAGAATAACTGTTCATTTTTGAATAGAACTGTTCGTATTCTCCATTCAAAAAGGAAATTCAATAAAAAAAATGGGGTTGTAGACTCAATATAATAGGATAGTATGTGTGTTAGAAATTTAATTAACAAAAATTTTGTGTGCATCGAATGCTTGCAAGAATTGGCGCCTTTCCCCCTCTTTTGATATTAACACGTTGTCTAATTTTGCAAAACATCGATTCCTCAAGACAATATGTCCTCCCTGTATATGAAAATGAAATTTTTGTTGTTGAAGCGGCAATGAGAGTTTTCCTTTCCTCCTGACACCGTGATGGCACTACAACTGGATGTAGTCCTTTAAAACTGTCGTTTTCGCCCGAGATCCTGAATATTGGTTTAATTGCTCACTTCAACACAAAGCTTTCACTCGTCCTGCTGTCCTTGTTTCGTTTGTTTTTCCACCGCAGGAAGAAACTTTTTCAAAGAAGACCACAAAAATAAGATGTTTGATTACAAAAGGTCAAGAAAAAATTTGTCGAAAAATCAAGTGCCGAATTTTCGATGAAAAAATTGGATGATTGCCAAATAAAAATTTTACGGGAAAAAAGTTCATAATTATTAAATTTACACGAAAAGAAAGTTAAAGACATCCAAAAAATCTTAATGGGATCAACGCGAAGCCCCAATCGTACATCAAGAAATTTTGCGTTTTGCATACTACCGCATGGTAGTACAGCGTGGCAGTCAATTGTTACATAATAAACTGATGTACCAAAGAATGACACTATAGAAATCAAGATCATAATAAAAATCAGTGATTCGCCTTCAAGACACAAAGAAAAATTTGTTATAGACAACGTATACCCGTCTCTTTCTAAATAAAAAACCCGCCTCTTGCTAGTGTAAGTATCGAGATTAAAAATTAGTAGTCCGGAAAATTAACGAAAAAAAATAATAAACCAAGATAAAAAAATTTGAAAAAAAAATCAATTAGAAAACAATCCTAACAAAAATCATTCTCACCCCGCCCCAGGAAAAGACCCTCAACGATGCGCAAAAGTCCGTCCCTTAGCCTGCTTGAAACCGCCCTTCTTACCATTCTTGGCCGAAACCCGGTCGTCTGCTAAAGAACCGTCAACCCCGTCGGCGTCTTTGCGCAATTTTCGGAGTTCCTTCTTGCGTCCGCCTGGAGTGATGAGCCGGCCGTACTTATCAACATCCTCGGGGTAAAAGTTGTTTCCAAAATAGCTGCTTGGACTCACATCAGAGCTCCCATGCATAGTTGGCGTTTTCAGAACCGTTTCTGGACCAGTACTAATATTAGCAGTAGTACTCCCTGTAGTACCTGACAAATTGTGATTCGGGTTTGCCGCTAGTAGTACTGACGCAGCGGTGGTAGTAGTCGTGGAAACACCTGTTGTCTGGTTGTTACTGTTGCTGTTGTCAATACGGTCTTGACTCTCACCATTCTCTTCCTCGTCGTCAACGTATTCAGCAATAATCCCACTACTCTCGGCCTGCTCCACTCGAACCAAGCGCGCTTTCAAAAAGGATTTCACATCCTTACCCTTAGCATAAGACTCAGCGTTGCGGTTGTTCTTGCACTTCGTTTTAACAATCGATAACCGTACTTTCAAGAGCATCTTCACAATGTGCAGATGCCCCATCTTAGCTGCCTCCATCAGCGGGGTTTTGCCCTGAAGATCCGGTGCGTCAATATCGACTGCCATGCGAGATTTAGATTTTGAGATTTTCTGCGTCGGGGTAGTAGTCCTAGTACTAGCCGTTTTTTGATTTGTTCCCAATAGTTTCGCCTTTAACCCTTCCACACCGGATTTACAATTCCAGCTGCTGGTAGTACTGGCTGCTGTCGAGGGCACGGACCGCTCGGAAGTCGGCGGCGTATCCTCTGCATCGGACAGACCTTCAAACTTTCTGGTCGCCAGGTTGAAACGGGAAAAAAATCAATTTTTTTGGTCAAAAAATCAAAAAAATGTCAAAAAACAGCGATTTTGGGTCAAAAAACGATCAAAAAAGACATTTCCGACCTGGCGACCAGAAAGTTTGAAAGACCTAAATCAGTGTCGAGGCTTGTTGCGATGATGTTGGAATCGTCACATGGGATCACTTCCATCTTTTCGATGCGTACATCAAATGGAATATTTTTGGCCAAAAATCGCTGTTTTTGGTCCAAAAATGAGCCAAAAAGTGCATTTTTTTGTGTTTTTTGGTCCAAAAAATCCCATTTGATGCACGCATCGAAAAGATTGAAATCACGTCGTCGTTCACGAATGCGAGGTTTTCAACCGGCATAAATCCGAAGTCCTTGGACTGCTTTTTCGGACCAGAAGAATTAGTAACGCTAGAAGTCGTTTTTCCAAAAACCGAATCCATCACGCTTCCAAAAAGCAACGCAGCCGTAGTACTGGCACCATTGGTCTTCTTTTTTTCCGCAGATTGGTCGGAACTAGAATTACTCTTGCGAGTGGTGTTTTTGTTTTCCGACGCAACCTGTTTTTCCTTCTTTTCTGCTTCTTCTTTTTCCATTTTCTCACGGTAGCTTTGCAGGTAATCCTCAGAATCCGATTCGGCCGGCGGCATCAGACTTTCATCAATGTAGTTCTGGTCATCGTTTTGCTTCTTCTTTTGTCCGCTAACGCTGTTCATACCATCCTTCTGTAGCCCAAGTAAGAAGTGTACGAAACAAGCCGCCGAGTAAATCAGTGCTGGGCAAAATTTGAATTTTTGGCCAAAAATCTTCAAAAAACCGTTTTTTGATCAAAATTTCAGCACTGATTTACTCGGCGGCTTGTTATGACCCGAGCTGCGCCACCGTGTGCAGCAGCGTGTAATGGCGTCCAGCCTAACTGATTAAACACGATTTTTTCATAATTGGACTCAAAAAATGAAAAAAATTCAAAAAAACCCTTAAAATGGGCCAAAAAATCGAAAATTTGAGTCCGATTATAAAAAAATCGTGTTATTACGACAATTCACAGATTTTCCGGACAGGATTGCGTTTCGGAACGATTTTAAGTCATCGTGTTGTGCAAGTTCGCAGAGCAGTTGGGACTCCGATTGTTGGGGTGCTTGTTGGCCTTGCTGTGGCGCCATTTTTGATGTTTAAAAAAATAGGTGTTTTGAAAATCCAAATTGTATCAAATAATATTTTTTTTAAACTACGAATAGTTACTGGTACCTTTTGAGTCCACACGGAATTATTTAATCAAATTGTAAGATTACTACTAGCGGGTTTCTCTTCCTGATTTGTACTTATAAAATTTTTAGATCTCCATCTAAAAAACACTCCTTGTTAGTACTTATTGTGTCAAAACAAAATTAAATTTGTGCCTGCAAATTTTGATAAATAATTTTTTTCAACTTTTACGAATTTGTCTACATAATTATGATTTCACGGAGGAACGAAAAAATAAAATTCAATTGAGGGGTTCCGCATTGAACTGTGTACCACGTCGTCCTGAAAATTTGAAAAATCAAAAAACATATCGCAAACAATTTCAAAATTTAAGCCCTCGAAAATTGAAAAATGGACTCCTGTCACGACATATTTTCCCTCGTACCACGACATAACTCTTCTTCCAATTACCAAAACAAGAACTAACACTCAGAAACAATGAACTTCATTTTCGTAATGCTACAAGAATATTTAAGGCAAAATCTCTCTCTTTCTCTATTTTCCATAAAACTATACGAATTACAAAAAAATATATTCAAGAAACCACTCTCAAAACGTTATTTTGAAAGCGACAGAACATCAAAAGGTCAAAATTCCATGCAGATAATTTTGTTTTCACTGCTTTTCCGCAGGCAAAAAAAAATAAAACATGTGAATTCCAGACACATGGTAGCACAGACGCGCTACTACTTCCTGATAGTACTACTCGATTTCGCCTTCGCTTCACCTGTCCTGGCAGAAATCAATGAACACGATTTTTTTATAATCCGACTCAGAAATTAAAAAAAAAAAATCAAAAAAACCCTTAAAATGGGTCAAAAAATGGTTTTTTTGAGTCGAATTATAAAAAAATCGTGTTAATGGTGTGCTCGCAACTTCCTCATCACATTCTGAACTGCTCCCAGAATCGGAGCAACTGCCAGTCGATTCCACTTCAATTTCGTCAAAATATTCCTGTGAATCAGAGTCGAGTATGTATTGAGAGTCGATTTTCCCAGCCGCAATGCTACATTCACTGCCATCGTAACAGTTAGCACGTGAGTTTTTAGTACTACTAGCACTAGTACTTTTTTGTTCCCCAGTGCTACTACTTTTTTCATGTGGCGTCACGAAATATCCACCAAACAAGTTACCCATTTGCGCAGCCATAACTTGGCCGAAAGAATATGAATTTGGAATAACCGCGGCGTGATTGCTATTACTATTTTCACTTTCTTCGTCCGTATTTGCTAGTGCATCGTCACTGCAATCTTCGGAGCTGAGTGTGCGGGTGCGTGCTTGGGTTGGTTGAACTGTACCAACGGAACAATCGTTGGTACTATCGTCGTTGGAAATATAATTATTATTTTTAGTGGTCGCAAGATCAGTCTCACTACTCTTTGTGTTTTCAAATGCTATTCCCGGTGTTGGTTTACGGATTTTCAAAACTGCTGCTTTTCTAATATTATTAGTACTTCTACTGTCTCTATCACTCGACTGAGCGCCATCTGAAACGTACATCCAGTCATCCCCCTGGCGTGCAATCAAACCCGGGGGACGTGGATTTTTTTTGATTTGTTTCTCAAACTTCGAAGCCTTTTCCATAATTTTAGTACTCGTGGTTGCACGTCCAGTACTAGTACTGTTCGACTGCATACCGCATGCGTTGCCATCAGAATCTGAAACTATGCCTTTATTATGATCGCCCTCAACTTGAGTTGAAGTGGTCATCTTTGCCTTGATTTCAGAAGGTGGTAAGGCCAGCATGTCAGACATGAGTTGCACTTTCTTTTTGTCTTTTGCCCGTTTCTTCTGCTTCCCTTTCAAAATAGTGGCGGCTGGCACTTTCTTTCCCCACCTTTGCATTTCATCTTTTGGAGCAACATTTTCTCCAACATCTTCTTCTTCCCCTTTTTCTATGTCGCCCATCGACGACATTGACTCTGAAGATGCAGAAGTTGCCGGGCCAAACGCATTTTCTCTGTCGCTATCGGTTGCATTCGAATTGGTTTTTGACCTGTTCGGGCTTCTTGTTCCGTACTTCTCTCGGATGTCATCGCGCTTCATCTTTTCGCGTATGATCATGACTATTAGAGTTATAAGGATCAAAACAAACGCCAAAATTGCTTCAGGGTTATCTTCGCATAAATCAAAAAATCCCTCAGACATCCCCATCTCATCGCGCAACCATTCCAACGTCTCGCTTTTGTCTTTATCAGACGTGTCTGTCCAAAATTTTAAACGGAAAACCATTTTTGCTAAATTTGCGTTAATTAATTAGTTAGTCACCAAAATAACACTAAAAGAAATAAATTCTACATCATCACACAACACATCGCTGAATTCTGAAAAATAATAATTATTCGAAAACTATCACAGAAATGGATGACGATATACGATTAAAAACGCAAGAAAAATGAAAGTTATCTGTTAGTACAAAATTCAAAATGCCCACCACAAAAACACAAAAACCAAAAATAAATTTGAAAACAAAGACGAAAAAGAAATGGATTTTCATCAAAAACGCAAAAACCTTGCTTACAACGTGAAACATAATTTTGAAAATAGAAATTCAAATTCAGAAAAAAAACTATTTGCGAATTCGTTCAAACAGTAGTAATTACTGCGTGCAATGTATGATTCTGATGCATTTGTGAATTCTTTTCTGCGTGTTACTAAATAGTAACAAAAAATAGAACCACCCTCTATTTCCATAGCAATTTCCCAAGCGGATCCGCCAATTCCGGCGCACACTTTCCATTCTCAACTCCAGGCCACATTTTCTTGCATCGTTCCATGTGCACCGAGCCGGATTTGATTCCATGGAAGAACACGGAGTACGAACCCATTGTGTTAGTAAAATTCCTCTCCCTATCTTCGTTATGGAAAATCAAATCGTCGACCCAAGTCGCGTCGCGGGGAAGAATTCTAATCTTTAGTGTTTTGGGAATAAAACCGACGGAACTTTCGGGATAAGAAGTGGGCCGCTGCTGCGACGGCGCGTTTTTTACGTCGACGCTTTTTTCATCTGATGAATTGTTTACAACAACTGGTAGTGGTAGTACTCCTGGCCCTCCATCGCCACCCCCCTCTTCATCTTCATCGTTGTTCATTTTCCTCGCCAAACTTCCTTCAAAATCTGCGGAAAATAACATGCCACCGGAATTTAACACGATTTTTTTATAATCGGACTCAAAATGACAAAAAAAAATCAAAAAAACCCTTAAAATGGGTCAAAAAATGGAAAAAATGAGTCCAATTATAAAAAAATCGTGTTATTTCGCGTTCTTTGAAATTCCCAAAACTGAGAATACGGATCAGACGACTCTTTCAATTTTTTTCGTTCTCTATAAGATAAATAGTCATCATATTCCATAACCAGAGTGGTGCCTTTCAAAAATCCGTCCGTTAACTTACCCAAACCTAGCTCTTCGCGCGTACAGTGGGTTGGAATGAAGAAATTTTGGTCGTGAATATACAGCGGAAATATTTTCATAACCATACCCTCTCGCCAGTCGCTGTAAATCGTAACTTTATCAGCAAATTCCTTTTTGCAATCCTTGTAGGCAGATTCTCGTCCGAAACTGCGCAGTATCTCCAACTCCAACGCGGACTGGTCAAAACTCGCATAACCCGTCGGCTGCGTTAGCTCGCGCGATGCCCAGTTCCTCAGAAATGAAATTGCCTCAAACGTCCCGCGGAGTATGTAGTTGCCGGCGGCAATTTCTCCGGTGTAGCGCCTTTCATAGAACACCAGGTCGGAATCTTTGAGTAAATTCAGCCATGGGTCGAGAGTTGGGAAAATGGCTTTCGGACTGGGTTCTTTTTTTGTCGCGCCACCATTGGCCAGTTCTTCGGGAATATCGAAATAATCACTTAAAATCTCAGTTGCCTCTGTCATAACGTTCTTTTTCTTTTTCACCGGAACAAATGCAGATCCAGGTTCCAAAACAGCGGACCTTGGAACAGTATCCGCGTCCATGACGAACACCGCAAATGGTTCGGCAGATTTCTCGAACTTGTGTCGCGTGAACTCAGCGACGACACATGATTTGAAAAAGAACACAATGTTATGCCATGCGCATTTCGAGATGTCGAACCGTTCTCCGTTTGATAGACTGACTTCTTTCTGCTGGTAATCGATGAATGACATGCTTCGTTCAAATGTGTACCCGTTTTTGTTTGCGAAACATTCAAACGCATTTATATTTGGTGATAATCCAACACCGGTTGCCGGATCTGCTACTGCTAAGATATACACGTTTTCTGGTTTGAACTTCGACGTACTCGTATTTGTGGTACTACTTTTCGCCAAAAGCGCACTGTTCTCAGGATTCTTTTCAAGACCATCTGCTGTAGTTGTCTCGTCGTTTAAAATCCGTTCGTAGTCGGACTGGTTTAAAACTGAATTCATCGGGTCCTCAAACAGCGGTAATATCTTGTTTTCATAGTCAGTCAAATTCCTTACCTCTTCAGTTAAACTCGACTTACCTATTCCCCCAACGTTAATTCCGGGACGGATAAACGCGCGCATCAGGATGTCATACGTTTTAATTATGTTCGTCCGCCAAAATATCAGAAAAATATGCAAGTTGGCGGTCCAATAAGCAATAAAAGAAACTGCGGACACAGAATCCACACTATCGGTGTTAGATAATTCCAGCTGGCGAAAAGTTGCTAATGTTGTTTCTGTGCTTTGAAAAGTTGTGACCGTTACGAGCAGGAACATGAACAAAATCAATGCCAAAACCGTTCCAACAACCGGAATACCGAATGCGTACAGCATCTTTATGTGTAAGGGAAGATTCATATGGTACTCGACTTAACACGATTTTTTTATAATCCGACTCATTTTTTTGATTTTTTGGCCCATTTTAAGGGTTTTTTTGATTTTTTTTGAATTTTTGAGTCGGATTATAAAAAAATCGTGTTACTTGTTCAGTGAATGTACTTGCGAACGATTTCAATGCGCCCGACACTTTTATTGTTACTCTAAATGGCGCAATAATCGTCACGGTGCATAATTGGCCAAAATATCAAAAAAAAGTCAAAAAATGAGTTTCACTTGAGCTGATTTTCCTTTGCTATGTTTCGGACTTTTGGCCTGATCAAAACATCGTGTGTTTTCCCTGTGTTTTTGAACCAAAAAATTATGTTTTTTGAAAAATTTTGGTCAATTATATACCGTCACGATAATTGCGCCATTTAGAATACAAAAAGCTTGCCGACCGGTGAGCTGCTAGTACTCATACTCTTGTTTGTACTAGTATTACCAGCAGCTTCATCATCTCTTTCTTCTTCCGTTTCATCACAAGTCGTCGGGAGAATGTGTTTTCCTTTGTTGCCTCTTCGATTTTGTCCACGAATACTAGCAGCATTGCTGGCGTCTTGCACTTGCTTTTCCCGTTGATTTCGTTCATTTTCCCTCTGCCTTTTCGCATAAGAGCTCTCCACGACCATCGCTGATGTGCAAATAACACGGGCCGTGCTTTGTGTTACGGCCTCAAGATCTTGTGGATGTTCATTTGACATTCTTTTTTTTTTGACGCTAAAAAAAAAAACTTCCTCACATATTTTTGAAACACTGAGAGACATTCACAATAAAATTTATTCGAAAAAATTGTGGATCTATACTAATTCAAAGACACACTCGAAAATTAAAGTTGAAATAGAAAATTTATTTATACCGAAAATTGAAGAAAAAGAAGACAAAGATTTTTTTAAAAAATGGATCAAATAAACCGCAAAAATAATAGGGGTTGAGGCTCAAAAGAAAAACCTAACCAAAAGCAAGGCAAAAGACAAATGCATCAAAAGAAAGACAAAGAAAACAAAAAGGAAAAATATAAAAAAGGCTTAACCAAGGTTACTACCATGCCGAATTTTGATTGGGGAAAATAGAAGAAAAAAACATACCGCTTACAACAAAGGTTTCTTCATTTTTAGCGTTCAACTCAAACTCGAATTTCAAAATTTCGAATTACGCCATTACATATGATATGTTGGTCTAATAATAATAGTAGCCTGTCAGTGTGGGAATTTGGATAATTTCTGTTGCAAAGGTTGTGTAAAAAACGGCTAAAATGTGAAAACCAAAAAATCAAAAGGTTTGAATGGGAGGGAATGATTATTAACAAATATGGGGAAGAACAAAATTCACCACATTATGGTAGGAAACGAGGGAACATGTTCGTCATCAATTACTTTTGTATGTATAGTGTCTGCGCAATACGCGATTTTTCTAGCAACTTTTGTTTTTGTTATAGTGCAAAAAAAAAAAGATTAATTTTTCTGAAGAACTTAGTCTCTGGAAGAATAATCGTTGGAGCGAATTAATTTCTACATTGCTTGATCGAGAACGCTTACCATGCTCTCAACCTGACTGAAATCTTCCTTCTTATGCGAAATGAATTGTTAATTGTTAGTAATTAACCACTACCCCCATTTCATACCACCAGTAATAACTACCAGCAGTCATCACTACTTTCCACCATCTAATACGCACCATAGTAACTACTACTTTCCACCATTTTATACGCAAATAAGAAATCGGAATAATCTTCAAATTCCAAAAAAGCGTATAGCGCATCAGCTTCCGTAAACGTCTCTCCGTCCGGGAATGCACACAGCCATTCTATAACGCGGTCGTGAGCATCCATTAGCATGTGAACTACGTACTCCTTACCAGCATGGACTGGGGTATGGATAAATGTCTTCGCAACATCCCCACCTCTTTCCGTCGGCCGCCATCTAATATCCGAAGCTTGCTTTACAGATTCTGCCAACGAATGAAGCCCATAGCCGTGAACTTTCTTGGCAGCTTCTTCGTAGTCCGCCCTTTCAAACTTTCAGATGTCAAAAAGGAATCTTCTATCTTTTTTATTTTTTTGATCCGTTTGTTGTCAAAAGAAACGCTGACACTATTTTTTTTTTATTGAAAAGATGTATCTGAAAAAAATGTGAAAGATGAGACACACCGCGAAGATATTTCAGACGCAGGAAAAACGGTACAGAGTCCACAAACTTTTCGATGCGTTTATATTGTTGACACAAAATCTGATTCTGTATTATCTTTGCAGATTTGGACGGGTGGATAATTTTGCAGGCAGTCAGACTTGACTGTCAATAGTATTCAATTAATTTAATTTCAAAAAAAATAATTGCCAAAAACATTTTTTTGACCAAAAATTGAGATTGTATGTACGCACCGAAAAGTTTGAAGAGTCCCAGAGATCATCCAACATGTTTTCAGATTTAGTTCGCACAGGCAGGTTTAGTTTCAATTTATGCATTATTTGTTGAAGGTATGCTCCCACCAGCTCCTCGAGGTGATCTCTCAGGCACACATTCACAATGCCACCATCGTAATTTTCCACATGCTCGGGAAGTCGCGGTTTCTCGTCGTCTTCGTGTTTAAGCTTGTGGAAATCGCTCGTCTTCGACACCGGTTGGTGCAATACCGCAACATAAGTTTTGGTGCTGGTGGCGCCGCTACCGGTCGCGTCATCTTCCGGATGACCAGTGCTGCCTTTTACTGGCACAACCTCAGATAATAACTTGATCGGTTTTCCTTTAAGATCTTCATAAATTTTCAAAACCGAACCTTTGGTGATATATACTGCGTCAGAAAAGCACGTGTCCAACTTGACCGTACAACTTGCAAGACTCGTGCTCGCACTGGCGCCAATTGCGGAATCGGCGCCGCCCTCTCCTTCTTCGACGGACGACTCTTTCCGGGCATCGAAGCTTTCTTGCGCGATCCAGCCCAGCCCGTCTGCTGTTACCTTCCAAAGAGGACGCCCAGCAACAGTTTTTTTCCCTGTCAACTCATCCCGCAAATTACGGATGGAGATTGAATCGAGAACTTCTGATGTTTGTGCAGTGAAAAATTTAACAATGTCCTGCAAGGATTTGAAAAACTTGTTCATGTTTTCTGTAAATAGTCTTCCGTAGAAAATGATGTCCCCGGACTGCGGTGTAGGCTTCTCTGCAAATTGCTCTTGCGTGGCCATGTCGAAAACATTCTTAAACGATTTTTCCATCACGGAATGCAACGCTCGATCGCGTGCTAGTGCCACCAAATCTTGCCGTTTTCCATCATCCTCTTTTTGCAGCACAGGCTGCGTGTCGCTGGAGTCGTGATGTAATGCTGGGACCGCCTGTTCAGAACTGCCGCCATCTGATTCCGTTTCAGTGCAGTGCAGAGTTAGAAGCTCCCATAGACTCGAAAGCTTGCTGTATTTATCAAGGAACATTGCGGAATGCTCCTTTATAAATGCATCCATTTTGACATCCCTGCTGCCAGTACCAGTACTGTCGTACAGTTTCAGTATTCGACCGCGGAGGTTTTCTTGATACTCTTTTCTAGATCGCCAGATTTTATCGGTGGATATGGGAACGCTTTTACATTGAAGCATCGACCGGGATCTGTCTTTGTCAATATTTGACATGAAATAATCCAAATATACCCAAGATAGACCTTTGGCCTTTGCCTGAGCAACCTGTTCCTCCCGTTGCTGCACGTGTTCCTCCCGCTCGTTCCGAACATGTGCGCGTACCAACATTTCACCAAGCGATGGCCGGCTCATCACGGGGCTGGTAGGCCAAATCATATCACTGCAAAACGATGGCGGCTCATGGGGCGAATCCGGAACCAGCATTCCACCAATCCAGCCTGGCGGCCCCAACTCATCACGCGAAATCAAAATTTCACGCAATTCTTCGATTCCCAGCCACGACTTCGTCCAATCTAGAATGGTTATGAGCATCTCCACCATGTTTTTTATTTCCTCAGGTTCCCGCATCGATTCCATTACTTCCCTCAAAAATTTATCCAACCTAATAAATCTCCTTTCTCGATTATCTACAAACTTCATTATTAAGCGTGCAGAAATGACTTCCTGAAATTTGCCGTGTTCGGAACCCCATAATTTCAACAACATTTTTTTTTTCTCTCAAAATAAATTAATGACGCACAGCTACAAGGACTGTGCGACTCACTGATGATTCTGGATAGGTTCACTTATTTTCTTTGAAAAAAATAATATATATTCGAGGGAATTCTAAAGAAGCTTGAATCAACCCATTCCGGTAATCGTTCGCGGTTGAACAACAACTTCAATCTTTTCGATGCGTACACCAAATGGGATTTGTTTGGCCCAAAAGTAACCAAAAATAGTAGCGATTTGCACCAAAAGTAGCGATTTTTGAACAAAAAAATCGCATTTGATGTACGCATCGAAAAGATTGAAACAACCAGTCCTTTTTCTTGGAGTGAGCACTCGACTGCATACTCGTACTGCGTACTCGTACCCCGTCTTCAACTTCTCCACCGCACTCCATAGCGTAAAAGATTTCTTTGTGGAGCTCATCCACCTCAGGGTTTCCTGTAACATTCCAATAATCGCCGTCGTCGTCGTCGAACAAATCGTCGTCGTCGTCGTCGAACAAATCTGCGTCGTCGTCTCCTGCTTCTTCGAAAGCCGCTTGTTGCCCGTTGCCAAAGTCCTCATCGTCGCCACTGGACTCGCCTTCCGAGTCTGTTACAATGCTGTCTTTCGTATATTCTATTAACGATTGTATTTTCGCAAAAACGTACTTGACAAATGCGAATTTTTTTTCCGCGTTGGTGCTATTACCAAAATAGTCGTCATCTGAATAGACATCCTTTACTATATCGAGGATGTGGTCGCTGAAGAACTCATTCAAATACTTCGAGACAATGACTAGCCACTGCGTCGTATTTTCAATCTCTCTTCTAGAATTTGTCTGTGAGGCTTTGCTTAAACTTTCGAGTATGCGGCATGCATTCGCAAGCGGGAAATAGTCTGACTCAACCTTTCCCGGAAACTCAATTTCAATAGATAAACTACCCAACTTGTGTTCGCTGCCAAGATCTAACGGCTTCAGCGGCTTAGTCTCCC
>Ga0099798_10350_pt1 | contig 15817 bp, 11 predicted proteins | sample Uncmet_Sort29A_1_FD_89870 | JGI IMG/M metagenome (GOLD analysis project Ga0099798, IMG submission 89870) | Marine eukaryotic communities from CALCOFI LINE 67, Pacific Ocean - CN13ID_Sort29A_1 | ecosystem: Environmental > Aquatic > Marine > Oceanic | place: Pacific Ocean: Monterey Bay | collected...
AACAACAAGTTCAACATAGAATCTACAAACTACTGGAAAATGGGCCGGTATTCGGCTTGATTTACTACGTAACTTATTGACAGATTTACCCCTCTTGGAATTCCACTTCATCCAACTTGAAGTTTTTGAATTGTTGCGCAGGAGAAGGGGTGGCATTACTGCTCATGTTGGAGATGTAACGCATGTTGGGTCTACTATCGAAACGGACGCGTTGGAGGGGAACTGCAGTAGCAGCAGCGTAGTCCCCTCGAGGTACGATACCGGGGCCTTTAAAGTGGTCGGCAACAGTCACACCATTGAGGTGTTTTCGGCGTTGAGGGTGGGCGTCGAAGTGTTCTACGAAACCACTATTGCGAGATTCTAACATTTCGTTATGTTTCCCCATCCAGAACTCGGTCGATTCTTCCTTCGTGTGATTATAATACTGTGGATGAACTAGGGGTGTCCCGTATGTTTCTTCGTTGTTGTTTCTTCTCTGTATGTGTCGGAGGGAGCCGTCACTTCTGTTCCAAGGTATATCATCATGAATCTCATTTTGGATAGCAAACTTATTCTGCAGCCCGGAGCTTAACCCTGCTGTTCCCTCAAACACATGATCTAGGTCTGTTACCCTAGTCTTAGGATGAGTACCCATCGATCCTCCATGTTGTTTGTGGACGTGGTCGATATGGTGGTCTTCCTGGGTGTTGATTTTAAGGGCTTAATTTTTGCAAAAGAATCGAAAACAGGGGGAAAAGCGACACTTACGTGTTCATCATCGTCGATGATTCGGGATCCCTTTAACACTCCTATTTGGCAACTAAAAGGATGATCATGACTCCCTAATCCTCTAACGATCTCGGATTGACACTTAGCTGCGGTGGTAAACTGGAGACCACTACCGTAGAGGGAGTCTTTGGGTGCGTTTGGGTTGTGGCCGCGGTGTCCGTGTTCTAATCCCTCCAATTCCCCCCTTTTGAGATGCATCTCCTCATCATCCTCACCTTCTACATGGCGTTTGAAACAAGTCCCAGAACCGACAAAATGATCCTCCTGAGCAGCGACATGGCCGTGTTCATATTCACCGGCTGCTTTGATATCTCGGCCGCCTGATAAGGTTTTCCTCCAAGGATCATGATCACTCGCCACATAATGCCTCTTATGGGTAATAAACCAGTATGGCATGGACTTAGGTTTGTCGACGTTGCGTTCTGAGACATCTAGTACACGGAGAAGGCCTCCTTTAATCAACCGTTGCCTTTCTCGATCGGAGAGAAAAGGACAAGTAGTCTCACTATCATGACTCCCCACTAACTCCGAGTAAATCAACGGTGGAGGACAATCCAACTGTCTGAATAAGCGGACGAGTTCGGATTTGACTCTCCAGGATTTGGTGTTCGGGGAAACAAGAAGATATACGTACTGCCCCAACAGATAGCGCATCATATCCTGATGTTGACGAGACCGTGGTCGGGGGAGATGAGGCTCTTTCATGAGACCAGAAGCGTTGATTTCGCGGAAGATGTCTTCTAGATCCCTTACCTTTAGCCATATACCGCTGTCGTTAAGAGTATTGAGATGAGTAAAAGAGTATATGGAAATTTTCCACTTTCCGAATAACTCAATGCAGTCTGGAGGTTTGGGTACGTATTCCCAGGTGCCGTCTACATGATGACTCGGGTTTGGGAACCAATGCTCTAAAATCCTTGATTGCCGCCGAGGAGATCGTACTTTTCGATCAGCCTCTTCTTCATGCTGCATACGGTCCCAGGAGGAACCGAAGTCTAAGGTGTCATGATAAGCTACGTCGTGGTTTAGGCCGAAGCCGGATTGATTAAACTCGATTTCCCACTCGTGTCTATGATCACTCATATGATGCGGCTTACCACTTAATGCCCTTTCTACCCTTCTATGAACTGTTTTGTCATAATCCGAATCACCAATCAAAGGGTTAGTGCCATCCAACCTAGGCTTTGCATGATACCTCTGCGGAGGAGGACTATCCCTCTGTAACTGCTGGATTTCGTGGGGTTGGATGATGACGTGTCTTGACCGGCGTTGAGCTCCCCCGGAGCCTCCGGCTGGTGTAATCTCACATGGTTTATACCCGGTGGTAGTGCCTTTGTTGAGCGGAGATCCTCTCTCAGCGTGTCTTACCCCGGCTGCAGGAAGGGAGTTTCTGTTGGGTAGAGGGTCAGCATCCTCCCGGTCAGGTCTGGGTTTTTGATTATAACACGGCGATCCCGCAGCGGGTTGCTCCCTCGGAGATGTTGGAGCTGTTGACTGAGGTCCCGACCGAGGACCACCTCCAGCAAGCAAATTATCTTCCAAAAAATTGGAGATATCCCGCTCGACATAGAAGAGCTGTGGACCGGTGTTAGCCGATCGAGCCATGTTTGCGAATTTGTTTTGTGTTGACTGAAAGAAAATGATAATTCCCTGTTGAGTTAGATCGATAAATGGACATGAAATTTGTATTGACAGGGTGGATTTCAGCGGATTCACGGTCAGTTTGGGTGTTAACAGATAGGCGGTGATTTTCGATTTTCTTGTAGACGGTGTCGAGACCCTGATTCAATGGGTTCCGGAGCAATAAACTGATTTGAGAGCATAACTGTTGATGAATCACGGTCATATTGGTCTTAATTGAACACTGTCGGAAAATCACATCAGGAAACCTCTTAACCGAGGTAACACACAATCATTTTTTAGAGCTTTGAACGAACGCTGCCTTGCGACAGCCTCTTAATTAAATGTTCTATACACTGTTGGTCTACTTAGGGACCCCTACACATGTCTTAACGACCTAATCTTGGGAAGTTGGTTAACACCTTTTCAACTTCACCTCACAACACATTCGATTCACACATCATCTCTCCCTGGTACTTGTCCTCCGCTATCTTAATCTAACTCAATCTCCTCCTATTTTGTGTGTGCCTCAACTATGTATGAGGGGGTGTTAACCGATTCCCATCAGATGTGGGCGGTTCACATTTCGATGTCCACCCTAAGACCATCGAGAAGTAACTTGATATCTTGGATGAGAGCGGCGGTATCGGGGAGGATGATGCCATCGGCGACGGAGGTGTAGGGGCATTTACCGTTACTGATAAGCCGGGTGGCGTTCCCCTTATTTTGTCCCTCTACATTGAAGGCATCCGGTCGCCACTTCAAACCGACCCTATAGTGAGGATTAGATTCAGCACCCTCGGTTGGGTTTTCCTCCTCAACAACCTGGCTATAGATCGATGCTATTTCGGAGTAACGATGGGTCAACTTTTTCTTGAAATCTTCGAAGGCAGCCCGGGTTAGGACGGGGGTGAATGCGGTGAAATGTTGGTGGAAGTTGGATTTGTCGGCCTTGTTCTTCTTGGTGCCCTTGGCTTGGACATCTATAACGAGGTCGAATTCAGGTCCTTGGAAGATTTCGTCTTCGATGTCGTCTGAGTCTCTCTCACCCGAGTAATCAGCCGCCAACTTCAAAACTTTTTTGGCTTGTTCCTGAAGTAGGGCTAGTTTTGATGGAGGGGGGATGTTGACGAAGACTCCATGAGGATCATACCGACTGCAAATAGAGTAGAGTGGGGCGGCATCTTCTTGTTTGTTTTTACCGGCTCCAAAACGTCTACGGTTATAAGAGTCCTGGATGAGGGCTAGTTGGCGGCCGGAGAGCGAGGTATTAGCTGTGGAGTTTTCTCCCTCGGCGAGTTCGGCTTCACCGGCTTCCTGGCGGGTCTGCTGCTGATTTGAAAGCTTCTCACTCCTCTCCAACCCCAACGTGTCAACGCCCCTAGTACTAGTGTTAGCTGCACCGCAGAAGGCGTCGGTGAGGACGAGTGGGGATTGACCATCTAACCTGTTAACGAGGAGCCAGAGGAACCTAAGCAAACCAGAGTCGGAAGAAGTAGGAAGACTGCCTCCAAACGGAAGAGGACTGTTGGCGGACGATCTGGTGAAAACTAGGGCAGAGAGGTGTTCACAGAAGTCTTCGTAACCATCCAAGCACATTTGACTTGATAACCATTTTCCAGCTAGTTTCACCGTAGGAGCATAAGCTGGGTGTTCAAGAGCCAGTGTGTGCAATCCCTCGCGGATTCTCGGTCGCCACCACAACTCCTTTAAGTCTTTAAGAGAGGAGGTTTGATCGGGGATTCCGGTTTTATCTTCCTCCTCTTCTTCATCGGCGGCGGTACTATCCTCTTCGTTCTCACTATCGGAAGAGTTCTTCTCCTCCCTTTTCTGCTTGGGTTTTTCTTCCTCCTTAATCTCAACTAGGCCTAGTTTCTCTGTGTCCTTTAGGAGTTTGGAAATATCAGTAGATGAGGGATTGGCTGATAAGACGAGAAGGTGGGCGTTTTTCTCCACGCTTGGCATATACGGATAGAAAACCCGGCAACGAAAGATGTGCCGAGGGAAGATGATATCCAAGTAGGGTTCGGAGACCATTTCTTGGTTTTGAGTGGCGAAGGCTTCGTCACCAACATGAGCATCCATATTCAGCTGTGACCTAAGCTGGCTTGCTAATTCGAGGAGAAAGGACCCCTGAAACACCTTGATAGCCGCTTGTGATTCCTTGGGCCACAAAGTACTGAAATCAAATTCGAGGACCACATTCTCCACCGTCTTCTTAGAATTCCCAAAGACAACTGTATTCACCCCAGCTTCATGACTTGACTCGGGGGAGAATTCGGTGTAAGAGAAGGCACGGGAGGATCCTTGAACTCTTGAGATTCCGAGAGGGAGTTCGGAGGAGAGTTTGAGTAACATAGTCCTCAATTCCTCAAACTTCCTTCTTAAGTCAAGCGAGTCAACCTTGTCTTTACCTGTGGTAGTGGTGTGGTCAGTGTGTATTGAATGGGGCTAGTAATTTTAAAGTGTTTTGGGAAAAATTGCTTAGAATACGAAAAACAACAAAATTTGCTTACCTGTTTGGTCGAGGTAGGTGGAGGTGGCATTAGTCAAAGTCTGACTAGTAGGGAGTCCACTCGGTCCTACTCTAACCCTCTTGGCTGCTCCTCCGAAATGGGTGGTGAGGAGGTGGTCGATCATTTGGGCATTGACGGATTTGGATTGGTGCTCTTCGGTTAAGCCCACGCTGGGTTGCTCCCATGCTGTACACAACAAAATCGAACCATCCTTAAACCTCCTAGTTTCCGGTTTATTACCCCAGAGGGATTTGAAGAAATCAGCCTTTGCCTTAATCGCCCGAGCTTCTGGGGTGTCAGCAGCCTGTTCGGAGCCGCATTGGGGACCTTTGACGACGGTTTTCTCAATAGCCCTAGGCTGTAACTTGCATCCCACTATGACTTTCTTCCCCTCTCCCTCAACTCCATCAACCACTCTTGACCAAACTCGGATGAGACGGGATTCAAGACCGGCTTTGAGAATTCGGATGATTTTTTCGGAGACAACCTGAGAGTAAGGAGTAGTGTCGCCGATGGTGGTGGATTCTCCGGTGAGGTCGAGCATAGTCTCCGATTCCAAGGCGAAAAACCCGTCCTTAAGCACCTTCTCCTGTACTTCTTGGTTCTTAATTCCCTTGAGGAGGGAGATGAGTTTAGGGGTGGAGGTGTTGGTGGATTTAGCCTTCTTATCGTTACCCTTCTTTTTCTTCAATGGCTTCTCCTCAACTTCAAGTTCACGATCATCGGACATATCCTCGGCGAGGAAACGGGGGAGGAAGTCCAGTTGGGAGTGAAGTTCATAAGAGATCGAAAAGTCAGCTTGCAGGGAGAGATCTTGGCGGGCTCCAAAGAGGGTCTCGAAAATGCAGTCACTGCTGGAGAGGCCCTCGTCTAAGGTTTTCAATGCGAGACGAGCCTCAAGATCCAACTCAAGAAGGACGTGGGAAGACGCTTTGTAGAAGACGTTCATCTCGCCAAAGAAGAGGTTGAGAGGATCGGTGGGGGCGGAGAGGGCAGAGCAAAGAGGAATAGTAGAGTTATCCTTCTGAACTGACTTGGATTTCTTTTTTCCTGCTGGTCCAAAACCCTCTAGGTAGGCGGCGTAAGAGATTTCAGCATCCTCTTTTGCTTCTTGTTCGGCAATGGCTCTTTCCATGGGACTGAGTTCTGAGACATCAATCTTCGCTACTTCCGCTGCAATATACTCCTCCTTACTCAAAGGTGACTTTCCATCGGTATTAGCCTTCACTTCGACTTCCTTCTTAACCCCACCTCCGAGGAGACCGAGTTCATTCAAGATCTCGCGGCAGGATTCGATGATGATCTTCTCGTTTTTGAGGGATTTGAGGCAGTTTTGGGGTTGTCCTGGAGCGGGGCGAGTCGTTGAACTGCCCTCCAAAACAGCTTCCTTGACAACGGAAGTACTCTTGTTATACCGACTGATAATCGAGTTCAAAGTGACTTTGAAGATCTGAAGAGCGGAGGTGGATTCTTGGATGGAGGTCTTCCTTCCGCCACCGGCTTGAGTCTGACCATCTGTCATATTGGAGAGATCGCCACCATTGCTGCAGAGGTGACAAGCCAAAAGGGAGACAGCAAACCCGAGGCCGTTGCGGTCGGAGGGACCGAATCTTTGTGCTATCCACCGCTTTAGGAGGAGAATAGCATGTTTCAGGTTCTTGTACTTCTTAATCACCCCATGCTGGTAGTCCCTAACAGCCTGTGAATAGAAGTCCTCCAATAGGGTGGAGTTGTAGTAGGGAGTTGGGGTGTTGAAGTCCAATTCATCACTACCCTCTATTTTTCTCCTCAAAGCGTTCTTATCCGCACCTAGACGGGAGAGGTTGAAGGTACCTGCTTCCGGGGTGGCAGTGATGCGGAGTTGGTGGTTGGAATCCGGGACCTTCATCATCAAACACGGCCGGAATACGTTATCATGCATGCACTCGAAGGAGAGACCCTCAACCCCTTGGGAGGAGAGGTGTTGTTTGAGAAGAGCGAGGAAAGCACTACGCTTGTCGTTATACCGATAGTTTACGTGATCCTTCGGTAGGAATTGATCCTTAGACATCACACAGCTGATGTCGATGGTTCTTCCACACTTCTTCCCAGAAGTAACTCCGGTTTTGAGAAGGTAGGAACCGATGACTTCCATACGGATGGGTTTGGAGTAGGTGGTGGGGGCTTGGCCTGCCTTCTCGGAAAGAACGGTATTATAGAAAGCAAGCTCCGGGAACCGAGTAGCGAGATCATTGAAATGAATCGAGCTAGAAGGCATACTCTCACACAATTCGTGGAGTTTGTGCATAAGAGGTTCGATCTTACTTTTACCGTTACTAGCCCCCTTTTCCAGTTCTTGAATCATCTCCTCGACTTGCATCACAAAAAGTGAGCCGCGGTGGATTTTTTTGACTTTCGCCACGGACATAGTCTTGGAAATGCTTTCCTCCGCCTTCTTCATCGACTTTTTATGAGAATTCTGGCCCTTCTTGGCCTTATTCGATGTACCCTTTACCATGGTTTACGGTTAGATTCTATACAACTCTTAACAAATAACCGTGTTCGCTTAACTAGTTAAGGCTCATCGTGAGACTGACCTGTTTGTGTGGTTAACAAAGGGGGATATGAGTTAAGGTGGAGAGATAGGAAAAAGACGAAGTTACAACAACAATCAAGAGAATAGAGGGGAAAGACGAGAGAGTCGAGAATAGAGAGCAAACATGATAGAGCAAAGAGGGAGACAGTGCGAGAGAAAGAAACAGAGAGATCAATATCAGGAAAATGAGAGTGAAGAGAAGACCATGTATTCACGATAGGTATAGAGAACATCGGTGGATTCGGAATAGAGAGTTGTTTCTTTTTGAAAGGTTCAAACTACGTGTGGCATCCTAGGGTGACTCATTGAATCTAAACAAATCAGACGCTTCAGCTGCAATGTACAGCTGTTTTTTGAAACATGACTAGACTTAGTAGGAGCTTCAGGTGTCGAGACCATTTTCATCTAATTATTTCCAGCCTCCGGATTTAGACCAACCAGCTTGCGTTCCGCCCCAGTTACCGCCTTGTGAAGCTCCCCATCCTCCTCCTTGGTATCCTCCTCCGTAGTACTGATGCTGGTTGTAATTCCACTGCTGGTGGCCGTAACCCTGATAGTAGCCCTGAGCGTGTTGGTGATACCAGTTGTGCCATTGTTGGTTTCGGCGGTTGGAGCCTCCGGAGCCGGGCTTCTGATTGGATTCAGGAGAGGGTTGTAAAGGGGTGTGCAATTCGGGGGTATCAACGATTTCGGGGGGTTCGGGGCTTTCTGAGAGGAGCTTGTCGGTTTGCTCAGGATCTATGATCTTCACCTTCTTAGGTGGGGTTTCCTTCAATTCCGCACTATTCGGCTCAGATCTTAACAGAAGAGCTGCTGATGATAACGTACTTTTTGCTGTCTGAAGGACGAGGGAGGTATCAACCGTTAAACAGTCAGGAGTAAGAAGACGGTCATCTTTCCGGGGGGCCTCACTGGTGATATCGGGGGATTTGCGAGGGGCCTCGGGGGTGATATCTGGGCTTTCCTGGAGTAATTTGTCCGCACTCGATAAGATCCTTTCCGTGTTTTCACTACTCCACAACGTCGCTGAAGTGTCGTGGGGATCTAGGGACATGAGAGAGTGTTGGGCGAGGAGGCCTGTGGATTTGAGTCTGTTGAGCATACGCATTCGTTTTTGGTGTGCTGTCTGGAATATAGGGGTTCGGGGCGTTTCGTCAACATACGGAGCCGGAGGAGGGGCTTGAGGAGGCAGTTGTTTCTCCATTGCTGCTACTGCGAGTTCCTCCTTCCGCTTGGTTATAGAGTTCATTGCCATTTGCTTGCGCTCAAGCTGGGGGAAATTAGTATCAGGTTATGATTTTCATAGCATATAGGAAAAAAGACTTACCTTCATCCCCATCCTGAAATGCCAATTCGCTATTTGTCCCGGGGAGAGGCGTTGGAGTTCGTCTCCTGGACAACTAGCTAGGGCTCCTAGTTCACTCTTTTGGGACATTAATGAGAGATTCATGATGTTAGTACCTGTATCTAGGAGATCACTAGGTTGTCCGGTTAGCAAGTTGTTAGCAATCAGACTAAGCTCTGAATCTACCATATGAGCTGGAGACTCCAATTTCGGTACCGGACTTGGTTCCTGCTCCATAATCAAACCCTGATCCTGTTCTTCTGGTTTCGGTGGTGTTGATGAAAGAGTAGTACCGGATATCAACTTTTCAGGGGTAGTTCTTCCCGAATTAACTCTTTCACTAAGACTCTTAATCTCGGTAGCTAGACCTCTTGCTTCCAGAGCTACACGGGTGAACTCAGCTGCGGCTTTGGTGGCAGCACTACTGGACGAGGAACTTGAAGAATGAGTAATACCCGTGTGTGTCGTACCGACTGTTGCCGTTGATTGCATACTTGTATCCATATACTGTCGCTCTTGCTGTTTTTTTCCACTGTCACTACCTCCAGTAAACAACGCTTTCGTCGCCGAGGCTATCCCACTAAGGCTCTCCAAAAATCCTGAGCCGGGACTTTTTACTGGGGTCACCCTAGGATTGGAGTCTTGATCAAGTAGTTTCGTGACGAAAGAGTCAGGTGTACCCTGATTCGAGGAGTAGTTACTGGAGGAAGCGTCACTAGCTAGTTGGGACATAGTCTGTGGAGGAGTCTCATGCCCAGAATAGGTTTTTTTCTCTCCAAAAATGGTTCTCCATAGTTTGCGGACCTTACTTTCTTCCTTCTTTTCTGAGTCTGTTTTTGGTTTATCGTTTGGGCCTTTGCTAGTACTGCGGGAACGGCCTTTACCTTTGCCCTTACCCCACCCTTTTGGGTAGCCCCACTGCTGATAATACGCATGTTGTTTGGCTTGAATCTCTCTCGTTAGCCAATAAGAGGACGAGAGCGCATAACCGCGGCTTCCTGGAACAACGACGTCTTTCATAATAGATTCTCCCTCATTGTTTTCGAAACATTCCGGTTCAGGTTGTATAGTACCAGAACAACTGCTACTGGAACCACCGTTTTCACCAACTTCTGCTGCCTTTTTGGCGCGTCGGGATTTACCCTTGGAAGGGATTTGCTTAGTCAGTTTCACATCCGATCTCTTAACCAAACTTGTGATGTCTTGTTGCCACTGCTCTCTGGCTACCCGTACTCCGGGATCACAATGCTGGGAGAGGAGTTGGAAATCTGCTTCTGTTTCAATCCAGGGGGAGCTTGAGCTGTAGACACTCATCTCCTTAGTTAAGCGGATGGAATGATTAGCGGCCTGCATCTCATCCCATAAATTAGAAGGATGGGCACCGTTTTGTTGATTCTCCCTATAAGCTTGACTATTAGGGTTGGATTGGTCGTAGAAAGAAGCATTATGGAGAGATTTGGGGTGGAAGTGGTACCAACCTCTATTCTGTTGATTCCTGAACCACGTACTGTTACCGAGGGAATGATCCTCTGGAAGCTCCTCTGTGTCTTGAAACCGCTCCTGCCACTCATAATAGGCTGCGGTATGGGATTCCTGGGCGGGGTTTGATGGCCCATAGGACTGCTGAGACCCGTAACTCTGATTGTGAGACCGCTGTGAATGCTGTGACCGCTGAGACTGATGCGAACCATAAGAACGGTGGGAATTGTAGGAGTGGTGGGAGGTATTGAGTCCTGGAGAGTGGTTACTTTGAGGGATACTGGTCGTCTTCAGAAGACCACTATTGTTAGGATGTTGTGGCTCACTCGGCGAGGTTTGATAGCCTCCACTAGAAGAGATGGCAGCACTAGTGGTGTGGGGAGCTGTTTGTTTGATTGGTGACTCTGAGGGGAGTTGTGGGGAGGGTTGTGGGGAAGGGTTTGTGAGATCGGGTGTAGGATTACTAGAGGATACAGTCCCGAGGGTTTGCTTGGTCAAATGCTTGATAACTCTATCTGATTCAAGACTCTGAAACCCCCTAGCATCGTTCTCCCCATCATAACCCTGTTGACCCCACTGGTGTTGGTGCCACGAGTTGGAGTTGTGTCTCCAATTACCGCCGTTGTTGTAACGATGATTCCCATGCCAATTTTGGTTCTGATTCCAATTGTTACCATAGTTACCATACCCCCTAGCATCATTATTATGATTCCGAGGGTTGTAGTTGGCTTCAATCCTGTCGTTTCTTGAGTTGGAGGTGGATTTTGGATTGGGTTTGGTAACCGGCTCGGCAGCAGACTGGGTAGTATCGCCTTTTTGGGTTATCTCCAGTGGACCATAGTTCACGTTTGAACTATAGTGTTGAGAGTTTTCAGCGGTGACCGTGTTAGCGTTTGGAGCTGCTGTTGCGGAGGAGGAAGAGCTAGAAGAAGCAGAGTTACTACCGGATTCAAGCTTCTTCCCCGACTCTGGTTTAACATTCGTGGCTCCCGAATTGGGCTTTTCCGCGGTGGTTAAACCGCTGCCAGAAGCCGCGGCCATCGCCTTAGCAGCCTTCTTTTTTTTCTTCCCAGATTTTGAGGTTTTTTGCATTGACAAATAAGTAGCATACTCCGGTGGTGGTCTTGTAGTGTCGATCTCCTCTTCTTCCTCTTCGGTCTCTTTATTTTCACCGTCCTTAGAATCCTTGTTCTCACTTTTTTCAGAGTCCTCGGTTTTCTTTTCATCCTTGGATTCGTTGGTGGTTTCCTCCTTTTTGTCTTCAAGTTCAGGCTTGGCGGAACTAGAACTACTCCCACCGAGCTCCCAGTTAGTCCAATTTGGGTTGTCGACTTCACCTAATGGGTTGTCGACTTCTGGTAAAAGCCATACGTGGGTTTTGTTGCCGAACGTTTTATTCCGATGCAAGTCAGAAACCGTTTGCACGGCCATGGCACGACTTGAGAAGCGGAGGATGGCGCAAGACTTAATGACAACCACATCCACCACCCGCCCATACACTGATATCATATCCTGCAACGTAAAACGATGCCGTCTTAACTCATCGTGGAGGGGTTTGATGAACCTGGAGAGCAATCAAATTTCAATTAAGACGTTACAAAAACAGACTCAGTGAAACTAGGGGTTAAAAGGGACTTACGCTATAGCTCTATTCTGGGAACCGTTTTCTTGCTGTAACTCGTACCTCCTAGCGCTACTTTGCTCGTGAACGAGTCTTAAGCGATCCACTCTATCCAACGAATTCGAAATCTCTAAATCCGTTTCCACCGTCCGTATGCAGTCTAATTGAGAGAGGAGATCGTGGCGGAGGACATCATCCGTCGGACTGTTTGTAAGCTCCGAGAAAGCAGATTGTAGGAGTTCAGCGACATTGATCGCGTTCGGGTTTTCCGATATCTTGGAATCCTTCTTATCAGCAATAACGGTCTCCTTCGGTGACTTGGACTCGTTTTCGGGATTTTCCAACTCCTCTTCCTGTTTGACTGAGAGATCCCAGTCAGGATGGGGAACAACCTGGCTTAAAGGTACGACGGGAAGGAGACAAGGATCGTCTTGAGGGAGAGGGGTTCCTTGAGGATCGCGGAGGTCTCCACTGAGGTAGCGGTCGAGTTTAAAGCCCGTGCAGCAGACGTAAAAGGATGAATCGAGGATGTTGTAATACTCGCTTTTGCAGAAGTGGACTTTGTCAAACAACCTAGTACAGAGAGTAAAAAGGCGGATGGAGACGTTTTTGTACCACTTCGTGCTGATGCAGTTTGCGGCGTCTTTCCAACCGAAGCGGAATATTAAAATGCCACCCTCTGCAAGTTTTCCAAATGAAATTGAGAATTGCTTCAACAATAAGCTCCACACGCCATGCTGTTTCGACCTACACCTAGTTCCCTGATAACTCTTATTCCAGCTGACTGAGTTTCTTAAGTACTGGGCGTCGCAGATGCAGATTTGGAGCTTGATTTTATAGAGAACTTCTTTTAATTCGAAAAGGTCCCCCAACTGCATCACAAAATTCGACCTCCTTAACCGAATCGGAAACCCTCCGGACTTGGAATTCAGGGATACTCCTAGCCCTGATTTACACCTAGGATCTTCTAGGAGGAAGCAGGAGAATCCGCCGGGGGCACATCCTAGGTCTAGGAAGGCGAATTGATCGGGCAAGAGGCTTTCAAACTTCTCCCAAAGTTCACTCATCACACTATAGCATTTGTGAAAGTGAATTTCGGTCTCGTATTCGGCGTTTTTCTTTTTTATTGCTGATAGAGGGGCGTCTTCCTCAGTAGCGCTGAATTGTAACGCTGTTTCATGTTGAGCATTATAATTATAACCTGGAACTTGATTCCAGTGCTGGCATTCCCCCCCTTGTACTCCCCATTGTTGAGCCTGGGCCTGGGTCCAATCTTGTTGTAGCTGTTGTTGGTTAGGATCAGTTGAAGAAGAAGAGGTTCCCCATTGTTGGTCGGTTAGTTTGTCCCAACCAGTGGGGGCATCAAAGCTCGGGGCTTCTGGGTTCAGCCCCGATGCTGCTGCTACTGCAGCCTCCTCATCAGCCTTATTGATAGCTTCCATCTCCGCAGCGCTGGGGAGGGATAGAGTACGGCGGGTTTTTCTGATTTTCTCCTCCCCTTCCTCTTTAGTTTCGGTCTCAACCGCGGTGGGAACGAACTCAGGAGCTGTGAGAGCCTTCTCAAGTACTGGATCAGTATCAATTTCTGTGGCGCCGGCGGGGTTCCACGCCGGAACAGTTGGATCCAGTTCGTTTTTGGATTCTTCCAGTTTGAATTCAGCTACAGTAGGATCCAGTTTGGAAGCAGCTGTGAAGACGTATTCGGGAACGGATGGATCAAGCAGTCTGCTCAGAAGGGAGGATGCGGAGAGAGGTCGATACTCCTTAGTATGGGGGTTGAGTTCCTTACTGACCCATCTAGTTTCAGTCTCCACCACCAGCCCGTTGGTACACGCTGTAAATTCCGAATCCATCGTTAGTGGGGTAGGCTGCCAAGTTGAAGCTGAGACTGGTGGTGGAAGAGTGGCCGTTGGCAGAGGTTGGGTGGGCCTCCATTCTGCAGCGCTGGTGTTAAACGTACTACTAGTCGGCATTGAGCCATTACTCGGTAGGGTCAACCCAGTCGCATTAGGGTTGAAGGTGGTGGACATAGTAGTGGGGAGGGTGAGGGAGGGCATACTAGCTAGGGCAGCAGAAGATGGGATTTGTTGAGGACCCTGGAGAGGGGTACTTTGGTCTTCATTGATATTGATGGGTTGTTGCGAAGCCAGACTGAGACCACCGACACTACCTGGTGTTGGATCATGTGCTGATGCGGGGCGGGATTGTCTATTTAGAGTGGAATTCGCTCTTCCCAACCCATGATTCCCCCCAGTTTCACTCATAATCGAATCCAACATACTGTTCATAGTCATAGAGGAGGTTGAGTTACGGCGCTCTCGATGGGGAGGAATGGCTGTTGTTGTGGCCGCCGGAGTAGGAGATGGCAGGGGTTCCCACTTCGGGGCATAAACGTTGAAACCTCCTAGATCGGCATTGGGTTTCCAAGAGGGAGCTTCTGCGTTAAAAAGAGGATTCGTAGCAGTTTGTGAGGCAGGCTCCACCCCCTCTACTTCCATCGAAGTTGGTTGTTCATTCATTATTGAAATTTATGCTCTAAACAAGGTCAATTATGGTCATTATGCTAGTTAGAGTCGCTAGTTATACATGGCGCGTACTTTTAACACGCTACTGTCATGAATAACAAGGTGATGAATGCACGGGTGTAGCCACTAACCACAACACGGGTACTGAACGATTGAATGACTAGAAGGAGAACAACTGAATTGGGAAGGTTGTTTTGGTTTTGTTTTCTCTTGCACACGTTTAAGGATGAGCGCCTATTTACAAAATTATCTACATACTGTAACTATCTACTAAAATCAACATCATCAGTGTACCATCTACTTGACTGGTTTATTCTCAGCATGTAATTTCGCTGCTCTCTCTACTGTGGTGATCATTTCAGTTAACTCGGATTTACAATCCGAGTTAGCGGAAATGATCTATATACAATCCGAGTTAGCGGAAATGATCAGTACTGTAGAACGGGCGGCTAAGCTTCATGCCGAAAACATTGAAACCCATCTTAATTTACTTAACAGGTTTATTCTCAGCATGAAGTTTTGCCGCACGCTCGACGGTGGTGATCATTTCTGCTAGTTCGGATTGTTTTGAATCTAATTTGGTGGAGAGGTCCCTGACAGGCGCCACCTTACTCTCCAAATACACTTTACGCTCATCTATCTTACCTCTTAGTGTAAGGAGTTGTTTGGTTAACTCGTTTCCTGCGTCGCATAGCCGGCGGATTTCTAATTGGACGGATTGCATTTCGAGTACCTAGGGAGGGTTTTATCTGAAATCCTCTATGTCATACTGTGCGTTAAGTAAGACTTACCTCCTCATCTCGGACTTTTATTAAATCTTCGATGTCATATTGAAGGTTTACGAAACGCTCCCTTATAAACTGTGGGTTAAGAGCATCTTCCCCATATAACGCTGAATCGAGTTTGGATTGGGCGTTGGCGTGCTGGGGAAAACTAGCCTTAGCTGCTTGGGTTTGAGCAGGAGTAGGAGCATCCCCCGGGTTTGCCAGCTGTTTCTGCTGATACCCACTATTTCTACGAACTGTCGGATCTGTCGCCATCTTCTTTGTTTTGTGTGGTTTCTAAACAAGTAGAAAGAAGTGTAGTTCAAGTCACTCGTGACTGCAGAGAGAGAGATAGAAATAGGGAATGGTCAGTTTGATGACAGATAATAGGGCGATTTCGGGGACGCGGTAGACAGGATGCTTTCAAGGCTGCAGACGAGGTATGGGAGACGGTTGATGTGAAAGAACAAGTTTGTCGAGTATGGGACGATTTTCTTAGACTCGCAATATGCGATCGTTGATGTTCGAAGTATGATAGATACACTCAAGAGTGTACTGTTTTGATAGTAGCTAATTAAATCCGTAGTAGAGACTTCTATTGGTC
>Ga0099798_10351_pt1 | contig 15812 bp, 15 predicted proteins | sample Uncmet_Sort29A_1_FD_89870 | JGI IMG/M metagenome (GOLD analysis project Ga0099798, IMG submission 89870) | Marine eukaryotic communities from CALCOFI LINE 67, Pacific Ocean - CN13ID_Sort29A_1 | ecosystem: Environmental > Aquatic > Marine > Oceanic | place: Pacific Ocean: Monterey Bay | collected...
TCACTTATTGACACCTCTTCCTTCATACAAAGTCTCGCAGCTCCTCGCAAACTGAACGACTGATTTCGAAGACAAAATGGACCGATACAGCAGCACGCCACGAGCAGCAAAATAAGCCAATAGAACAGACCTATAGAGTAAAACGCACTCCCATTTTCCGGGCAAAAAAATCATAATTATTTCGGAGCAATAATGTTTCGTTCTGGTCTAGGATGATGGAGATCGGGTATGAGAAATATTATGATTTTTTCTTCGTCTTTTTCCTGCAGTGCCTTCGTCTTTTTCCTGCATTAGCTGGCTGATCGTGACGATTTTGTAGCCCTCATTTTGTTGCGTGGGCAGGGTCTCTTTCCTTCCCGGGGGGATGTTGTGAATGGGATATGGTGTTAATTGAGAGTGGGGGGCGGGGCATGAATTTTGAGTTAATAATGTTATGACAGTCGTTCTGCCTTCGCAATTCTGTTCGCGTCTTATGTTAAATAGGAATGAGAAAAACCGAGGAATTCTAATTTGCCCCCTTCCAAATTTCTATTTTTCGATCTCCATTATACTAGACCAGAAGGAACATTTGATTTATGCTCCGTAATAATTATGAATTATTTACCCCCCCCGGGATCTGACCCAACCACTCCATTCTTAGCGTGCTTCAGGAAGTTCTCCAACATTTCGAGTGAGTGCGCTCGGTTGTGCAGGATGAAGATCTGGCCCGGCGCCAACTTTGCCCGTAGGAAAAAGTTCCAGAAAAATTGCGGAAGTTTCCCAAAATGTTTGGGGTTGCCGTCCCAAGGGTGCGCGGAGCCCAAAACAACTTCGTGATCAAAAGCCTTAGCCGCGTCGAGAATGTCCTGGTTCCAAAGCCCACTCCCCGGGCGAAACAGCTTCACATTGGGATTGGCAAACCGCTTTCGTTGTTCCTCAAATTTCTCCATTTCCTCAGGGTCGGCCGTTGTTCGCCAAACCAAGTCGTGGAGGAAATGGTACGCTTTTTCGAAAAAGCCCGCTGCCTCATCTGGGACTGGGCCCTTTTTAGGCTTCTCGCTTTCGCGCCCATCCACCGTGCCCGCAGTAGTATCTACCGAATCCTGTTTGGACGCAACTCTCGGACCACCCTGCTGCCGGATCACGGTTGCGCACTTCTCTATATCTCGAGTGGGCCAAAACACTGGGCTTTTTCGGGCAAAAAAATCATAATTCTTACGGAGCAATAATGTTTCGTTCTGGTCTAGGATGATGGAGATTGAAAAATATTTTTTTTAAAAAATATTTTTCGATTTTTATTAATTCATTTTATTTAATTTTTATTTAAAAATTTTAAAATTTCAAATAAAAAGCCCAGTGTTTTGGCCCACTCTATATCTCTCTTCAACTCGTCCTTCGACAACGAGAACGCAGGTCGATCCCGCGTCCCATGATTCCCAAGCTCGTGCCCCTCGTCCAGCATTCTCTGCAGGCGGGAATCCCCGCCGGGAACGCCCGATGCTACTCGGCTAGAGAGGATGAAGAAAGTCGCCCTCGCATCGTATTCGGAAAGCAAATCCAATATTTTTTCCTCTGTAGTAAACCTTTTTCTGGTCGGGGAAGTTGGAGAAGACGGTCCGGGGGCCCGCGATGTTGTATTTCGTTCCTCACCATTGGCATTTTCCATGGAATGGTTTGCATCACCCCCATTTTCCCCACTGGTACTGGAAGTACTTTTACTCCCCCTCAACACGCCCTCTCGCTGTACTAATGGCTTGGCACCAGCCGTAGTTGGGGGGTGTTTTCCCCCCTCGTGCGACCTGCTTCCCTCGTGCGGTTGCGGGTTTCCATACATCTTCGTGGGGCTGTCATCGATCGTGAGGGCGATGATCTTCTCTTTCTGCAAATACGGGTTATAGAACCACACGTCCATGCTGTGGCTGGCCAGCAGCGCGATGAGCGGCCGTGGGTGTGCGAAAAGTAAGGCTGCAATGGCCAAAAGTGCACAGAGGACAACGAGAATGATTTTGACAACAGACATTCTATCTTTTCTTCTTCGTTGTTTCTTCCAATAAAAAAATGGGAGTATTTTTCTTTCCCGTTTTTTCTTTTTTGCTTCGTATCAGCTCCCTCGAATCAACTTTCAGCTCGTTTTGGCGAAACAGAGCAGTTCCGATCTCCTTCAGCCTGTAGTAGATGTGTAATGCTAGATGTGTATGCTTAAATTTCTTCGTTAACGTTGTAGATGAGTATACTATAATGCGAGGTTGAGAAATGCTCAGTACGATGATGCTGAATAAAATGCTCTGGATGAGATAATAAATGCTCAACGCGATAAATCCGTTTGGGGGAAGCAAAGACAGCGCCACGGCGGTCAGTCGGTTCCTGGGGATGCCCAATTCGAAATCAGATACATTCCCCAGGACGATTGTCTGAACACTATCTTGTTCCCATCTAGTTTGCAAAAACTGTGCCAAAAGTTTTGTCTAACGTGATTGCTCGATGTGTTAGTACTAACCCTGGACTGTTTTTTTTTTTTTATGGCATAGTTGTTTTTGTTCAGATCTGATCATAATATTTTTCTTGTGCCAGCAAGGGGAGGCGGGACAAATTCAATGGGGGGAGGGGCAACACAATTTTGAAATCCGAGGGAGGCCATCACGGAAAAATCCGCATAACAAGAACGATAGAGGGGATACCATCACGTTATATCCGATAGGTGGGCGGTGAACGGTAATGCAGACGCACCCACTATGAGGGTGGCTTTATTTTGGGGGAAAATATCGAGAAAAATAAAAACCATCAGAAAAGTTGGATTTGGTAACGAACAGTTGTATATACAATTTTAAAATACTGCGATTTCATTTTTTTTAATTATTTCAAATATTTTTATTTTTTTTTAATGTGTTATGTATATATTTTCAATAAAACCACTCCCATGTCAATCTTACGCCCCCGTTCCCCCCCGTGAACGACGAAACGACGTCGTCCAATCCGTCCGAACCCTCGTGCTGACACCCCGTATGAACATTCCCTCTCTCTCTCTCTCTCTCCATTGAACTACGAAGGTGTTTGATACGAAAATTTCGTACAGGTGTTTGATACTAATTGTAAAAGTTCTAATAAAACGAATAATACCGATTTTTCGTGCTGCAGTAGTGTTGAAACCGATTTTTAGATTATGAGTTGATACCGATTCGTAGTGCTGCAACATTATTGAAGCAGAGACCGTTGACCAGTCTCGCGCATCACATCGCGGCTGGTATTAGAATTCCTCAATGAGGAATAAAACACCCGAATCAGTGATCGACTCGCGAGTCTATTACTAAAAAACCACCCCGGCTCTATTCGACTCGCGAGTCTATTCGACTCGAGAGTCTCTTCTATTCTATTCTATTACCACCCCGGCTCCTTTGGTCCGGGAATGCGGACGTAACCCATCTCGGACTCACCGTTCTCGTCCTTCATGCACCTCGAGCGGTCGGCAGGGGCGGAGTTGTAGCCCTTGCTGACCTGTAGGCACATGACTTTCTCCGCAGTTTCCAGGCAGCACACACCTTCGACCGCGTCCCATCCCGCGTGTGCAGCCTGGTGAAGGGCAAGGGTGTGGTCGGGGTGATCCCTGCATGCGGCAATGCAGCTGGCATCGTTCAGCAGGGAGGATCGCCCCGTCAGAGCCCCCGCAGCCGACGACAGCATGCCGATACAGTCCCCGCAGCCCGCGCCACAGTCCCCGCAACCCTCGCGGTGCAGCTTCTTCGCAGCCACCCCTCCGACGCACACCACAGCGGCAGCAGCGGCAACCATCCCGCGCTTGCCCATCAGGTTCTTCCTCATCTGCCTCAGCTGGTTCTTCGTGATCTTCGCCATCTTGATGCGATCGGAATTCGGATAGGAAAGAGTATCTACTCTTTTGTGTTATTTTTTTCGTTGCTCTCTCTCTTCTGTTTTTTGTTGTTTTTCAAGTTTCAAATCAGAGTTGAAACATTGCGTAAAAGCACTCTAATATGTCCAAACCAGGGTCTGCTCTCTGACATCTCGCGTATGGGACACCAGCTTAATATCGAGACCATGTGCTCCACGCATTCTCACACCTGAGGCACCCGAAGGAATGTTGGACAACATTATCATTATTCTCTGCTGTATTTCGGAACTGAACTGTGTTGACTAAGGAGAGCATTGCCGGAGACCACCACATGTAGCAATTCTATTTCCACAACGATGACATCTTTCAAAGACAGCTTGATGTGCGAAGACACACATTCGGACGCCCCACAACCAGCGCCCGCCTGCCCCCCTTGCAAGTCGCACACAGAACCTACCATGGCATCCCCTCCACCCGATTTCGTCCAAGGTTGCTCGGAGGCGAGACATTGAATTGCGTGCGAAACACAGGCCCCCCCGATCCCATCGCCCTCAGGCAGACCCCGAGCTGGGCTGAAAACATCTATTTATTTTTGCATACCCCATACGGCGCACCGAACAGGCCAGGCTCTTCCACAAAAACAATGACCGATGCGGACAAAGTTTCTGAGACTAGCCCCGCGAATACAGGTCACCAAATCATCTATTTATTTTGTATACCCCATACGGCGCATCGAACAACCCAGAATCCTCCACAAAAACAATGACCAATGCGGACAAAGTTTCTGCGGCTGCCCCCGCGATTGTTGATCACCAAATCATCTATTTAGTTTTGTATACCCCATACGGCGCATCGAACAACCCAGAATCTTCCACAAAAACAATGACCGATGCGGACAAAATTTCTGCGGCTAGCCCCGCGATCGTTGATCACCAAATCATCTATTTAGTTTTGTATATCCCATACGGCGCATCGAACAACCCAGCATCTTCCACAAAAACAATGACCGATACGGACAAAATTTCTGCGGCTGCCCCCGCGATTGTTGATCACCAAATCATCTATTTAGTTTTGTATACCCCATACGGCGCATCGAACAACCCAGAATCTTCCACAAAAACAATGACCGATGCGGACAAAATTTCTGCGGCTAGCCCCGCGAGCGTTGATCACCAAATCATCTATTTAGTTTTGTATAGAGATGTGCATGTTTCGTAATTTCGGAAATTCTAATGTCAATGAAACGAATAATACTTTATCAATAAATAATCGAATAATACAGCGTCAATATTCAGAAACGCGAGCTACAGTTACTATTCAAGGAATCTACACTCAACTTACTGTGGACATTTGGTTACAGCGTGAAGCTCTTTCTATTCTAAAATCACAATCAATTGCATTCAATTTTCAACGTGGAGGGTACTCTGGTGGAGGGCATCTTTGGTCTGCCAAATTTGAAACTCTCGCAACAGGAAAACCGGCCCGGGAGCCTCGATTATGGAATCCAAAAACGACTATAACAAGAATACCCGGCATCTAAAACACTTTCAAACTTTGAAGAAGAAATCAGTGTGTAAGAATGCGATCACCAATTGATAACAAAATGCACGAAATGTAAATAAAAAATGGAAAGAAAACAACACGAGGAAATGAATCAAAATTTCCGCCCTCCCTAACTACCCGACACAAAACGATCAACTTTCTGATAACACTCGAGTCTCCAGAGTCCAGGGTTCGACGATGGGGCCCTAGCCCTCCAGCATACAGTTTGCAAGGTCGGAAAAATAGGTTGCATATCCTCGCTGATCACCAGAATGCTCTTTCTCACAATTAGTTGATTTCCTCCAAGCCCTGCTCGACGGCGTTGAGCTCGAGCTGCGTTGAGTCGACCCCATGGGGCTGACCGTTGGCGACAGTGTACCCGGGATGGCCCAGGTTAGTAGGGACGAACTCCTGGTTAGTAGGCTGGTCGGGCTTGACGACAAACCCCATGGTGATGGGTTTGTTGTTAGTACCCTTGATGCAGTTGGTGTTACTATGAGGCCCCTTTTTCCCCATGCCGTTTTCTAGGCACCGGTGCTTCGAGCCCCAGGTCCAGGAGGACTTCTCCAGGCAACAGATAATGTGCTCGGCCACTAATCCTTTCCCGTCATCTCCCCTGCATGCGGTTTTGCACTTTTCCGCGTCGATTTTCTCCTCTCGGATGTAGTAGTCCTTCTGCGCCCTGTTTCGGGCGCAGAAACCGCACGTCACCCAGTTGATGAAACCTCTCAGGCCCCCATCCCTCTTCGGTGGACCCGACCGCGAGTTCGCCTCGTTCGCCTTGAGCTCGACGATGAAGTAAGTGACTCCCGATTCGAAGGAACGGGCGCACTCATCATCTTGATCGGAATCCACCACCCTCTCGTTGACCTTTAGGCACAGGGCCTTGGGGCTGCTCCTCCAGAGGGGCTTTGGAGTCTCGCAACACTGCAGCTTGGTGCCTTCGCCGGCGTTGGTGCTGGCCTCCTTGCATGCGGTGATGCACGCTTGGCGACGAGCGGCCACCCGCTGCTTCTCGGTCTTCCAGCAGTAACCGCACGTGGCACCGTTGATGCAGCCCTGACAGCCTTTCAAGATGCTGCCGTGCAGCTTCTTCGCAGCCACCCCTCCCCCGCACAACACAGCGGCAGCAGCGGCAACCATCCCGCGCTTGCCCATCAGGTTCTTCCTCATCTGCCTCAGCTGGTTCTTCGTGATCTGCGCCATCTTGATGCGAACGGAATTCGCAGCGAAAGGTGTAGATATTGTTCCTTGGTTCACAAGAAACTGTTCTTCTTCTTCTAGATCAGATCTGGTGTTCTTCTTCGTGATATTTCCTCAGGTAGTCTATAAAGACTATTTTCTTCGACTTGAACCACCGTTTGGAAAGAGACCGTGACAGTCACCACCGTGTCTGATGCGAAATCAGACAGTCTTCTTCGACTACTGTTTTTTCGGTCTGCTTCCTCGGCTGGTTGGAAAAGTAAAATGAAACTGTGTCAAACACTTTGTCTAACGCAATTGCTAGACGTGTTAACTCTTGACTGTTTTTTTTTTTTTCGGTATCATTTTTTTTTCTGACGCTCTTTTTTCTTCGCCACGGGGAAGGGACAAGCATTGACACCACAGATATGTGACCCTCGATAAACAAGAAAGACCATCACATGTTTCAAAATTCGGTTCTTGCACACAACATGTTCGCCGTGCAATACCCCCCCTTCAGACGATTCTTAACACAAATCAATAAAACAACAGTTCACGATACGGAGACCAACTTTTGTAAAGGAAAATTTTTCTTGAAATGTTTACCGGGCCCGTACGTGATGCGTTTCCTGTTGAAAACAACTGTGACACACGTAAATCACGTTGGCAGAAACCACATACTCCGTACACACACAACGCATTTTCTGCCCGCAACTAGAGTTTTTGATCGCTGCGATTGGATGGAGAATGAACGGAGATAATCTAAAGAAAACAGGACTCAAATTAAATATCCGAAAAAAAATACACTTCACCGTATATGGGGAAATAATTATTTTATAACATTACCGGGTCATTTTATTTTCATTATTTATTTATTTCATATATATTCGGCAATGAGAAAAAAATATTGCAAATTTTTCGTCAAAAAAAGATCTCCAGAATTTGGAATACAGCCACCGTTTTTAACGGTTTAATTAAGCGTAAAATCAAACGACGAAGCCAATAAAATTGTCAAAATCTTTCAATTTAATTATTTTTATGTATTTTTTTATATAAAATCGAAAATGTTCACCATCACATGACAACGATTGACCCACGTTCAGCTAATAGCTTGTTCTTACCACTGCATAACGCGTGTACCGCCCGGCGATAACGTTACACAAACGTGTTTCTTTTTTCTTCCATGATTGCCGACAAACAAAAACACTCCCCATCTCTCGTTTTCCACAATGCAACTTCACCGCCGTCAGCCGTCCTTCTCCGATACTCCCGCAACTGCCAACCGCCCACCCGTCGTCTGCAACACAAAGAGTGTACTAGAAATCGTGTGCAGGCGGCGTTTGCACTTGCGCTTTTCTGTTGGGGTTTGATAATACCCTATAATACGAATAATGAATCGTCCAGAATGCAGCTCCTTATCCAGTAGAAAATTTGACCATTTTTCTGTTCCGAAAACTGCTCTAGAAGCTGAAACAGTTCTTACTCACCGACGCTTCACATTTACGAGAATAAAAAAGCGCTTGAAAACCACAGTACCAGAATAAAAATAAATCATGGAAAATTATTCCCTGCTTAAAACACGCTGCTCCACGACGCCGCCCATGGAAATGAGTTTGTACACTAATGAATGAAATGACTCCAACTACAAATGCTTAAGAGAACCTACACACAACAAACCAATATCGTGAAAAAGAAAAAGCAAATAAATTTCCAACCTACGACAAACAAATCCCAGCACCCATATCCACGGAAACATCCGCTTCTCTGTTCTCACAACCACTTTCATGAACCTCTCTTTTAGTCTCGGCATTAACAAAAGAAGGAAACTGCCGCCCCTCCTGCCGCCGATCAGATGTTACGAAGGTCAGAAACGTTTCCGCCCCGGTACGGAGGGAAGTAACTGCGACTTCGACTGCGATGCAGCACCCGGTGGTGTTCTGTGCGGTACAAACTCTCCCGACGTGCGGGGAGCTTCCGATTTTGCCGGAAGACCAACGCTGTTGGGCGGAAGGCCACAGGCGGTAAAGGAGCTGTTTTTATTTTTTTTTCGGAAAATTATTTTCGTGACAAATTTTTTCGTCCGCTAATATTTGATGGCAATATTAATCACAGTCAGACCGGTGTAACGCAAATCTTGGGCAGCGTACATCTCACAATTTGGGAGGGCAATCATATTGCCACCAGATTTTGTGAGATATACGCTGCCCAACATTTTAATCCGCAAGCTTGCTGATGTCATGGCTCCTCTGCACCCTGATCTTACAAATTCCCCAGACGCAAATCTTGACCAGCGTATATCTCACAATTTCGGAGGGCAATATCAGCAGGCTTTCGCTTTCGGATTGAAATCGCGCTGTAACAGGGTGATTCCGCATTGCCATCAGAATACTCGGCCGAACTTCATAACAAAGATACCTGTTCTTCGCCGGCGGTACGCCCCTTTTGTTGTGGGAAGCAGGAGATGAGACAACGTCGGTGGCCCGCTTTTTCAGAACACACGGTGAAGAGGAAGACAACTCCGGACTACCGCCCGCCGGCGCTACTGCACTCGCAGTCCTTGCAGGAGGTCGGGTTGGACTATTGACGGGGTGGCTGCCCGCCGCCGCAGCTGACGCAATTCTCGCAGGAAACTTACTGGCTACCGGGATCCCGTAGTTCTGTTTGGGCGGATGTCGGGAGTTCTTTTGGGCGACCGTCCACGCCGGCATACTCGCCCCATCTTGCCGTTTTTTCGTGCCCACATTTTAACTGGGCAAATATTTCAAAATTCTTACGGAGCAATAATGTTTCGTTCTGGTCTAGTATAATGGAGATTGAAAAATATTTATTAAATATTTTTTTGAATATTTAATATTTTTTTGCTCAGTTAAAATGTGCTTACCGTTTTTTCGACCCCAACACATGGAATTTATCTGAGACATTTTCCCATTTCGCGAATTGAATAGATTCCGCGATAGGCTTCTTCGGCGTGCGGCTCACCGCGTCAAACCGCCGCTGCCCGTTCCCGTTTTCTTGCGCTCCGCCGTTTTCTTGCGGAGACATCTGTTGTTCGGTTTTATTGATACCAAGGGTCCCTTCACCCTCCTCCTCTTCATGCAAAACATCTTCGCGGGATCCGCCCTGAAGGGAAACAACACTTCCGGGACGAGAGGCCCGGGGCTGTTGCGGCGCGGCCGGCCGCTTCGCCCTCCCTGGGGGCGACCCGCGGGGGGGCGAAGCGCCGGCGAAGCACCCGGGAAACGGGACACTCTCAGATCGCCGATCCTTGGCCTTCGTCTGAGGAGCCTTCGACGGCGGCGACGCCGACTCGATAGGATGCAACTTCTTCGGGCTACTGCTGCTACTATGCGCACTGCGGGTGGGACTCCGGAAGGATGGATCATCTTCTCTGGCGGCGCGGTTCGAGATGCGTTCTGTGTTCGCGGCCCCCATTGTTCTTGCGATCACCGCCTCTCGTACAGGGGTCCGCGAATCATGTGGAGCAGCAGCACCCGCAGTAATGGGTAAACGTGCCGTTGATAGATGATTACCATCTTCCCCGTCTGTCCGGACGGGGGTGCGCAGCGTCTTCACGCTGCGCGATAGCGGCGTGGACGTAGAAATTTTAGCACCACTATTTTTGTCCCCAGACACCGCAACGGCAGCGGCGGCGGCGCTGTCCTTCGGTTTTTTCGCGCTCAGCGCGTGGAAACTCATGGACCGCCTCTTCGGATGTGGAGATCCCTTGCCAGTTTCCTCTTTCTGACGTTTCGGACTCACGGAGCAGCTCACCCTGTCGCCCGGCGCGCCATCGGCGTCGAACGAACACAGCAGCAATCGCCGAATCACCGACTCGTGGCTGACGGCCGAGCCGCCTGAATTCTTCGAGTGCGGCCGCGAAACAGTGGTCATTTTTTTCGATCTCCATTTTTGTTAAAAAGAACGAACATTCGTGCGACCCCGTAAGAATTATGATTTTTTTACCCGCAAAACGAACCACTGTTTTGGCCCACTCCTGAATTCTTCGAAAAGATCGACGTGCTCCGCGCGGTCCACTCCTTGGACTTCCTGCTCGCAAAACCCTTCACCAATTCCTCCTCATCGGCCTTCGGCGCGCGCAGGAACAGGCGCCAGTCGGTCTTCTTGCCCAGCGGCTTCACCGGAAGCCCCGTGACCAGCGCGGGCTGCACCTGCGCCACGCCGGCGTTCGTATAGCATTTGGGATCGCCGCAGCATTTTAACCGTGCAATTTCGGGCGGCACGTCGTGCTCGGGGATGTTGTTCACGGGCAGGCATCTCGGGTCCTTCACCACAATTTCCAAAAGTTGCTCCAACCCCCTGCGCCCGTACGCCTGCAGCGAGGGCCCGCTGTTGCCAAGAAGGTCGGGCTGAATGTTCCCCTCGAGCAGCCAGGGGCGCAGTTCGTAGTCCAACGAAAAGTCCATCCCGTACAGCTCGAACGCGGTGGGCCCCTTGCGCACCGGGCCCTGGCCGGCGCCCTGTAATCGCGAAGCCACCCTGCGCATGTGCTTGGCGTGGCTGTGGACGACCGCGTCCTGGCACGACAATAACGCGCACCGTACCGCGTCAAGCATCAATGGCCACGTCGTGTTGTTCCACCTGTCGACCCACTGGTCGCCGTGCGTTTTCAACAGATACTTGAGGAAGTCGGGCAAAAGCCATTGGAAATCGGGGTCGCCGTGGCGTACCGCATGACTCGGATCTTGAATGGTACGGTTCGTCAAATGGGCTTGCGAATCTTGCTTATAGGCGTTAAAACCGAAAGGCTTCTGGCTCAGGCGGAAATACGGGGCTTGGTGCACAATAGCCGTCAACGGGTTGTAATTCACCACCGCCACCCACAGGCGCAAATCTAGTTTTACGAGAGACCCGTGATACTGCACCAAAAACGGCTTCTCCAAATACTTCTGCGCAATGCAAAACCAGCGCTGCCCCAGCGCGAAGCGGGAGTAAGCTTCCTCCAGCATGGGGCGGAGTTTCCGCTCGCAGGTCATGACTTTCAGACCTAATCCCCTTGCTGAACAGGGGGCTTTGAAAATGTAGGCCGTGTGTTCGCCGTAAAAGGCGTGGAAGTTGGGGGGAAGCCTTTTCAGAATGTCATCTATAAACGCATCCACCGCCTCGTCTTCCACCAACACTTCCACAATCTTACCCTCCTCATTCTTATATCGCACAATCTTACTTTCTTCTTCGGCTGTTTTCGTTTCCCCGCTGACAATTCCCGACGACGCTTCCCCCCCCTCCTCTTCTGCCGACGAGACAAACCGCGCCCTACCGCCCGTCCTCGACCTCAAGCCAGGGCCGCCCGAAGAAGAGTCGCCACCACCACCCTTCAGATTTTCCCCGCCCGACGAGGATTCACTCTTCAAGTTCCACACCGAGCGCACCCGCGACAGCACGTTGCCACCGCCCCTGATGCCGTCATCCGCCGTCGGTGATAACAGATATTTCCCCATCGAATCGGCTGCGCTATGCGGGACAGACCCGGCAGACTCGCAAAACCCAGAACTCGAGGTGGTGGTGCCAAAGGCCTCGGAATTGGGTTCTGCGCCAATCGTGCCAACCGACGATGCGTTGGGCGCGTCACTACCATCCCGCTCCTCCCCGGAGGCCGCGCCGTTTTTTAAATTTGCTCCCGGGCGTACAGGCAAACCCATATCCTCCACGGTGAGCGACTTCAACGACATCGACAGCGGCGGCCCCATATCGTTGTCCCGGATCACCTGGGCGCGGCGTTCGTGGTACTCCTTGGATTTGCGCATTCGGTGAGTGGGCCAAAACAGTGGTTCGTTTTGCGGGCAAAAAAATCATAATTCTTACGGAGCACTAAATATTCGTTCTTTTTAACAAAAATGGAGATCGGCAAAAATGACCACTGTAACTTTTGGCCCACTCCATGCGATAGCTCTCCAATTGCCTTTTTTCCTCGGAATCCTGCCAGGTATTGTAGAGCTTTTCAATGATGCGGTTTTGCTTGCCCTCGTTGGAAAAACGCGTCATATTCGTGAAGGTCGATTCCCGGGGTAATTAATTATCAAATTTTCTATATTTTTATTTTTCGATCTCCATTATACTAGACCAAAACGAACATTATTGCTCCGTAAGAATTCTGAATTATTTGCCCCGGGAATCGACGCGCACGTCATATTCGGTTTATGCATGTCCTTGATCCGCGAAATCACATGGTCTTGGTGGATCTTGCGCTCCAAATATTCCCGCTGCGACGGCGAGAGATCGCCCTCCATCGGCTCTATCGACGATAAATCGCCATCCTCCTCTTCTTGAGACCGCCCTCCTTGTTCCGACGAATTGCTCGAGCGTGCGTTTTGCGAAGACGATGTGCTCGTGTTACTGCTCGACTTCTTATTAACTTCAGGACCGCCGCTGCCAGCACCGCTGCTGCTGCTGCTGCTGCCTTTGGAGGGCGATTTCTTCTTCCGCGAATCAATAGGGGCTCCATCCGGCATCAAATCGCCGTCCTCGCCGCCGATAAACTCGTAAAAATCCGCCATATTCCGGATGATCACGTCGGGCACCACCCCCGTCGGAGGACCCCGAGTACCCGCCACGCTGTCGCGCGAACCGGCGCCACCCCCGTCGGGCTTTGGCGTGTTTTTCCCTCCGATCGGGTCCAGGGTGAGCCGGCCGCCCCCTTTCATGTTATGACTCGCCTTGATTTTGGTCAGTGGAGAATTCCCCGCAGTCGGAGGCCGCGACCCCGGGCGGGATGCGCTTCTGGGCCGGGTAGCGGACGTGGGGCGTACGATATTGGACGGTTTTCGCGAGCTCGAGCGCCATGGGGCGTCGTTCACGACAGTGGGGCCTTTTCGACCACTGCGGCTCCGCGGGCGCGTCTTCGCTTTTCCCGATGGCGATAATGCGACCGCTATGCCCGCCAATCCGGGCACGAGCAAGTCTTCGGCCGGAATTTGGCCGGCGTTGTCCGCGCCAGCAACGTCATTGGTGTTACCCCCCGATTGCCGCGCGAAACCGCCACAATCGCTGTTACTATTATTCGAGGACCCATCATCATCATCATCATCATCTTCCCTAGTATAATCTGAACAGGAACGTACTACTGTCCCATTCGGCCCTTTTCTGGCACCACCCGCGCTGGTGCCGCTGCTGCGGCGTTTCTTTTTCTTCCGCAAATTCCCGCTGGATTCGCCGGTCTTTATCTTTTTCCTCTTTTTCAGATCACTGCCCCGCCGCTTCTTCTGGCGCGTTCTGGCGCACGTGGAATTGTTACTGCTGCTGCTGCTGCTGCTCCTTCTGGGCACCGGCTTTTGGGGGGACGCCGTCAACCTGCGGTATGTTAATATTGTGTCTGAGTCTACCTGCGGTGTTATGCTCGGTTTGCGGATCACGTCCTCTATTGTCACCTTGGCGTCGGGCTGATTCGTCGGCGTCGTCAAACGCGTCGTGCTCTGGCTGTTCGGGCCGGATGAGCTTTCCCCGACTGACAATGCCGCTGCGGTGCCCGTTCGCACGCGGGGAAACGATTTCCGGCTGCTTCCCCTACTGCCAGGTCTTTGTGCGTCGACAATATCGGATAATCGTGTCACGGACGGCGCGGTGCGGTTGAACTCCTCGTCGACGTCAGAAAACCCGGCAATGTTTTTCACTGCTACCTTCAGGGGGCTCCGCGCCACCACCGCTGAGGATACGCTTCCCGGTCTTTCTTTGCTCGGCGTTTTTAGGGGGGACACCGGCCGGCTCCGCCGCTGTCTCGCGGCTGAGGACGGCCGCATCTTTGACGACGAGGACGAGGAAGTGTGCTTCCAATTCGTGCCCACATTTTAACTGGGCAAATAATTCATAATTCTTACGGAGCAATAATGTTTCGTTCTGGCCTAGTATAATGGAGATTGACAAATTTTCATTAAATATTTTTTTGAATATTTAATATTTTTTTGCTCAGTTAAAATGTGCTTACTTCCAATTCACGTTCGTAGTCGCAACGGTGTCAATGATTGTCGGTTTTGACTTCTGCCCCCCGCGATTTGATGATGATGAGTCCATGGCATGACTTCCCTCCTTCTCCAAAGTTGCTTCCGCACGCAACTGAATCCACTGTTTTTCCTTCGAGTCTAGTAATTTCGACTTCGACTTCGATTGAGGTGACTTTGAAGAAGAACTGGTGCCAAACTTCGCACTTTTTGAAGGGTCTTTTTGTGATAGTTTTTCCAATATGGTGTCCACCTCGGAAATCAGCCCCTTCAAATGGTGCGCGGTGGAACCCCCCTCCTCGCGGTCGTCCCTAGGCGACGAGGGATCCACGCCCGCTTTAATACTATTCTGATTGGTGGCGGCGGCAGGGGGAGATCCAGATTCTCCACGCCCCAAATCGGTTTCGGATCGTAACCGCCTCCTTCTCGGTTTCCAGTTGCTAGAGTTCCGGCTATGGGTACAATCGGGGCTGGAACCACCCTGATCTGGCACATCACTCGCCGCGCTGCTGGTATTGCCACTCACACTACCGCCGACCGGATTCGCCAGCTGATGACTTCCTTCTCGGAAAACACTGGCAGAACCCCCAAGCTGATGATCCAATTCTTCGAAAGAAGGCAGGGGGTCTGAGACTGTGGGGCTCTCTTCGCAGCAACTACTATTCACTATATCCTCATTCACATTAGCATTATTGTGTTCCTTCCGTCTCCCGCAATCGGAAGAATCCGGTGCTGTATTATGCGCTCCCTCTTTAGCGATGGTAGTATCCATGCTCTCTAGGTGAACCGGTTTTGCCTCCCGTAGTTGCAAACTTTTTCTCACGTGGTGATGACCCGGGCTAGGCGCGTCCGCAAAACCCCCCGGCGCTTGTTGGTCCTTCTTGATCCGGAGCTTAAGCGGTATGTTCACCACTTTTTCCGATGGATTCCTTCCCCCAAACTTGACCACAAACGCGTCCCCGGCCTCTGCTTTTGTAGCCGATTTTTCCTCGGATTTTGGTTTTTCGTTTTGCGCGGAGTCCAGATACATTTTCGAGAACTTATGCACAAACTTCGATCCCTTGTTCGGACTTTGCACAGGGGCCAATGATTTGTCTACGGTGCCGCCCGAACTTTTGCATATCATGGCCTGTCCCTCTTTTCCCTTTTGCTGCCCAGAATTACTATTGCTAGCCGTCTTAACTGGAGGGGCGGCATTTCCCTCTACTGTGGAACGCTCACTACCCACCGCCGGACTCTCACTCAAACTTATGGCGAGTGGAGGTTCTTCTTCGGGTTTGGCAACCGTGTCCCGCGTAGTAATAGCCTTGGTGGGC
>Ga0099798_10352_pt1 | contig 15691 bp, 15 predicted proteins | sample Uncmet_Sort29A_1_FD_89870 | JGI IMG/M metagenome (GOLD analysis project Ga0099798, IMG submission 89870) | Marine eukaryotic communities from CALCOFI LINE 67, Pacific Ocean - CN13ID_Sort29A_1 | ecosystem: Environmental > Aquatic > Marine > Oceanic | place: Pacific Ocean: Monterey Bay | collected...
TATTTGAAGCAGTGGTTTGGATTTGTAAAGGAATTCACGCCGGTTGGGTGCGTCGAAAAACACACCATTGCGAACGGCGCTGGCTTGTTTTGTTTTTTGAGAGGGGAGGCCCGAGAAAAGAGTCGGGGGTTGAATCTCCCACTCAGAAAAGAGTCGGGGGTGGGAAAAAATACTATAGTTTTTACGTGGCCGTGGGAGGGGATATAATGTGCCCAAAGGCTAGTGGTCTTCGTAAGGGCCAGCCTTATTATGAGGGCAAACCGCGCTCCGGCCGTCTCTAAAATTAGGAGTGTTGTGGTTTCTCTCTGCTCAAACAGAGGGGTCTTGGGGAAGGAATCGCGCCCGACACCCCGCCGGGGCAAGCGGGGTGGGGGCCCTGGGAAAGCGTTGGGATGGAAAACCAACCTCCCGCCGCGCGTGTGGCGCAGGCGGGATTTCAAATTGAAAACCTTGGACACTCTGACTGTGTTTTCAGTCATTCTTTCGTTTTTTTTTGTGTACCAAGAAGGGGGGTCGGGGGAGGCTGTGTGGTCGTGATCTTACGACCGCGGTTGAGGTGCGAGAACGTGACATTTTTCGGGAGAGTTTCGCGCGTCTCATTCGCGGGTGCGTTTTTCGGGTGTTAACATTCTCCGCGGGTCCCGAAAAGGAACCACCCGCGAGCACACACGCGTCGGTCTTTGCCAAGGTTCGTTTCCGCCCAACCGTTGATCGGATTTAGTTGGAGCAAACAGCCTCAATGTTCAGGAGGAGGGGGGTTAATTTAAGGGGCAGAAGGGGGAAGATGTGTTTTAACCAGTGTTTTGAGAAAAAAATATAGCTTTCACACACGGGAGTAAATTAATCGGGTTCAGGGTAAACGCATTGCTGAGTTTTTCTTGTTGGTGTGCGGGCGGCTCTTGCTGGAAGGGGGGGGGAAATTTCTGTTTTTTGAGTTACTTCATTCGGTGTGGAGTCGAGGGGGAGATTTGTGTAGTCTCTACTTCAATCGAACCTGTGTTGAACACGATGCAAGCAAATTTCAAAGTCGGTTGTGCAGCTTTTTGAGGAACGAGAAAAACCCCGCATACAGTGAGCACGGATTTTCCGAGCTTGGATTGGTTGAGGTGTTCCGCCGCCTTGTGCGCGTCTTGCGTCTGGATCCCATAAATAAAAAACCGGCGTTTTTCCCGCCTGAGGCGCTTTTTCGCACGTTGAAGAAGTTCACAAAGGCATACGGCCTGAGAGAACACCGAGTGCGGGTTTCAGGATTTCCAGATCACAGTTGTAGGCGTACCCCACCCTCCGCCGGATAATCCGGACGCTCTTCACGACAATACCGTCAAACTCGAAGGCCTTTTTCAGATCCGCCTCCTGTGACCCACAAAAAAACCTTTGAAACCCTGGCAGGAAAATCATCCCGGAAAAAAATGACCTGGCAGGTTTTTTTTTCGGACGGCAGGAAAGTCATCCAAACCCATCTGTTTTCAGAAACTTACCACTTCAAAACCAACCGCAGAGGGAAACTTCGAAAATGTTGGGCTTTTCAAATCCGCCTCATAAACACCAGAGAGAAATCAGGCAGGATTGTTTTTTTTTCGGAACGGCAGGAAAGTCATCCAAACCTGACTTCAAATCCAACCGAAGAGAGAAACTTCAAAAATTACAAAGCCTTGAAATCCGCCCCCCTGCAAACTCCAGCCAACCGACTGTTTTCGCACCTGGAGATCAACCTCGATGCCGCCAACGTAGCTGCACGAGAAACCACTACTGAGGGGAGGCCTTTTCCTACCAGGCAGTGCTCCGAGAGTACTGGCTGTTCCTCGTGTTTGTAGGCTGCGCGCAAGACGGTCACCGTCTCAGTCCGCAAATGGACCCCTGGGGCCCAGTGGGTCACTGACCGAGCTGACCAACTGGGAAAAAAACGCACATCTGGCTGCTGAACCGCCACAGGGGTCAGCGTCACAGGGGACGCAACCTAAGGAACCATTTCCAAGTGGGCCAAATCGTTCCGAACGAGATGGGGGCAACCAGAGGACGCCATGGGGGAACCCGAACCTGGATGTACTGCACGTCTCCGTCCTAAGTGCCCAGCACACCCCCGCTAAAACCGCACACGCGCGGACTGGCCCAAATTTCTCGGCTCGGCGGGAAAAAACGTAAACAGACCCGGTTGTCGCTCAAACAATACACCTTTGGACTCTGGTTTTTTGGGGACAGAAAGCTTTCAGCTGGGTTTTTCCGGGGTGAGAGCTGCGTCCCATAAGCTCTGCGAACCTGGCCGCCCCCGAGAACCATCGGCTGTCGGACCACCTGCATGATCTGAGTGGTCGTGGGCGAGGAGGCCGTGAACTGCGGGGGTTGGGAGGCTTCGGTTCGAAAGACCAAATGGGACGTACGGTCGGCGAGAGGATTTGGGACGTCGGGGTGCCCGGGCTTTGTGTGATGTACTGCGAAAAACGTCAACTTGGGAGTCCCGAGAGGGGGGGGCGTACCACCGTGTTACCCCTGCTGCCCGTTGGGCTGGCGACCTGCGAGAAGGAGCGTGTTTTCTCCGGGGTCAGTGCGCTCCACTGACCCGAACGGTCTGGGGGTAGCTGAGCTGCTGGAACTGCTGGCCGGCGACTTGTTGCGTGTACACAACCTGTGGAACAGGAATGCCCCGAGTCCAACCCACCCCCGCCATAGCCGTAAATTTTGGGTTCGCGAACACTCGAAGACGCCTTTTACAAACGATGTCGCAGAAATTTGAAAAATTAAAAGCGTCTTGAAAACTCTTGGAATTAAAAGCGTCTTGAAAACTCTTAGACAAGCTGTAAGATTCGGAAGGATGGTTCGGGCCCAGTTGGGGACCCTTTTGTTGAACAGCATCTTGAAAAACCTGCTGCACGGGGATCTGCTGGGTGGTGACCGGTCTGTTCTCCGGGACCACCGTAACCGCGGGCGGGCTCGAAGTCGCGGGAGGTGGGGAGCCGCCGAGGACGGGGGTCTGGGCTCAGAACAGAAACCTGGGTTTTGAGGCCGATTTTAGCAGTTTTGGGTGGGTTTGTACGCGGTTTTGGGCCGGTTTTGGCAATTTTTGGTGGTTTGGCTCAGATCCACGACTTTTTTGAGCGCGCACCGACTCCGTCTTGCGCCAGTTTAGTTTTGTGCAGTTTTGGGCCGATTTGAGCCATTTCGGGTTTTTGTGGGTGGCTTTGGGCCATTTCGGGTGGTTGTGGGCAGCTTTGGGCAGTTTTGGGCCGGTTTGGCTCAATTCCAACGGGTCCGGCTTTTGTTTGAGCGCAAAGGGTTTGTCGAGAGCGCACCGACTCCGTCGGGATGAGCATAGGGCGCCCCTTGTTCCTTGGCTTCTGCGAGGGACGAGAGGGCGTGGAAAGAAACCGCGGGAAGCGGGAAAGTGAATGTCGACACGCTACGGGGCTTCTCAAAATTGCAATCTTTATTAGCGCACAAATTGAGGCAGCTCAGGAACCTGACCGCCGTTTTGGAGTGGGGGTTTTTTTGGCTTCGAAAAACCCTCCTCTTTAGGGTACCTCTCCCGTCGCGGTGAGAAGCTGGGAGCCGGGGAAAATGCGTGAACCGCGGGGCGAGCTGAGCAGAGGCGACGCTAACGCGCGACCCGTTTTTCCGAAATCGCGAACCTGTGGGGGGAAATCCTGGGGAACGTGTTTTTTCTCCGGCGGGAAGGGCACTCACTCGACAATTCGGCTGTTGAAAAACCAAGCCAGTGGGGTTTCTGGGGGGCGTACGGTGAGACTTGGCCCTCCTCGACGGCAGTTGGGAAGGTGTAGACAGTTTGCCGCCTGTGGGTGGTTCCACGATTGACTCTTTCGAGGACCGTACCCCTCCTCTCCGGGCATTCCCGTGTGGACGGGCGACAAAAGCACGGTCGGCGCGCCTTCCTCGCCGGGCATCCGGGCAACACTGCACCAAAAAGCTGGTTCCGATGGCAATTTTCTTAAGAGTTTGGTCAGCTCTCTGATTTTTCGAACAGTCAGTTTCGCTGGTGTTGACATTTTTTGACATTTTTCTCAGTTCCAATGAACTATTTTTCAAAAGGCTGGTTTGGTGACAATTTTCTTAGTTCTCAAAGAGTCTCTAGGGATTTTTTGAAAAAGTGTCTTGACTGAAACCGAAACATAGGCTAGTCTCTTCGGTTTCAAATTTCCCCCAAACCCCTCTAGAAAGAGTTTCGAACGCGTACGCAATCAGCGGCGACGCCGGAGTGATCCGTGGCGAGGCGTACTGCTGGCTTCCGGGCGGAGCGCTGACCAAAAGAGAGTCAGAGAACTTTCCAGTCTGTTTTCCTCAGCCCATCTTTCTTACCGGGGGGTGTTGGCAAACCGGACTTGGATCACCGATCCCTTGTTGTCCAGCTTTTTGCCGTCAAACTCTCGGATGGCTCGGAGCGCAGAATCGTTGTTGTCGTATCTGGGTGAATCAACCTTTTTTGGTCGAAAATAGGGTTCACGGGTCTCCAACTTTCTTTTTGTGGTCGGAAAACGCAATTTGGTCGGGGTATCCCACTTAAAATTTTAAAAGGGCAAAAAATGAAAAAATTGGTGAAAACCTTTTTTTGGTCGGAAAAAAAAAGCTTTTTCTACTAGAACAGGTAGGGGGGTCTTCATACCGCACAAAACCAATCCGCCTAGTCACTCCCTTCTCGTCCTTCAATACTCGGCACTGCACAATGTACCCAACCCTGCGGGAACCGAAACGTTCGGGTCCTGGCTCTGGTTAGCCAGTTCGGAAACGTTTTCCATCGCTGGACCCACTTGGAAAAGTATCGCTGCAGGTCGTCAGAGTCTGGGCGACAAAAATTATGGGACGCGCCGCCGGCGCGCAACTGACCGATGTCCTTGTCCAGGTTCGCGATGTACAGGTTGGTTGGGCCGGTTTCGCCACCCTTTCGGCTCGTCTTTCGCGCCGTCGACACCTTAAGCGTCTTGCTTCCGGTCCGGTGGCTGAGAGTGGAAGCCCTGGTTTCCATTGCACCGGCGGGGTTTTCAAGTAGTTTCGGGACCCTGGACCAGCGGTTTCGTTTGTTGAGGGCCAATTTTCTTTTGGGTTTGTAAAGAGACTTCAGGGTCCCGTTGTCTAGGAACGTTAGGACCCGTCTTCTATCCAAGTCTTGGTAAGGTTTTAGGGTTCAGGTACCCGTTGAGGTTCTTGATCGCCTGTTCTGCCTGTTCCCGTTGCTGGAACTTCACAAACCCGTAGCCCTTCGATAGGCCGGTTTGGTGGTCCATCACAACCTGAGACCGAACGGACAAGATCTAGGGGATAATATTGGGGTGCATCATATTTTTAGAAAGCCCCTTATCCCTCCTCGCGAACCTTGCAGTTGATAATGTTCCCGTATGGGGCAAACAGTTGTCTGTGGGGAGAGAAAAATATTAGTCGAATATTTTTGCCAGTGGACTGAGTGTACTTTCGTGGAAAGGCACCTGAGCCCGTGGGAGTTCATATCAGGGGGCAAGTAGTTGATGATCAGGTTTTGCGAGTCGAACACCGGCTCCTTCTGGTCAAGAGAAAGGCACCCAAGATACACAAATTCGGCCAACGAGAAAAACTACACCCCTCCAGTATCCCCAAAAACCAAAATTCTCCTACCTTTTTCTGATTCTGTGGCAAGTGGAGCAAATTTCTTCTTCAAAAGCCCCCGAACCCTACCCCAATCGAAACGTGCCAAAAAGTTGAAAGCACCTTGGTCTTTCGCCCAGACTGGCGGCCCTGCGCAAAATACACGTCGGTTAGATCGACGTCGAACCCTTCTTGGCAAGTTTTGTTTCTTCAAACCCTCGACCAACTTCTTTCTTACCCTTCTCGTCTGCGGGGGAAGTTCTCACGGGCTTCTCTGGGAAAACAGTCCCCACCTTTGAGCCCTTTTTGCTCAACCCTGGCGGCGCCGGGTCCTGGAAACCACAACGTCATTTGAACGAGAGAGGGGGTTGGACAAAAAAAGGCTGGTCCACCCACGTCAAACCGACCAGTCACCTGCCGCAAACGGGAACCTTCTACCCCCTGTGGGCGCGCGCGTGCGTGTGAGTCTCCACACCTTGTCTTTGCGGGGCTGCGAACTTCGACTAAACAACCACCAGAACCGCACACCTTTCCTCGAGCCTCAGCGGCTCCCTGAAAAAACGCGGGACGATGTGCCGGAATTCCCGCGGCGAAAATGGAAAATGAAGAAACAAAACTGCCAGGGTTTTTTTCACGCCGAGGGCGTTCTGACCGTGTCGGGCGGGTAGAGTACGTCTGCCTGGGGGGGTGTGGGTTTGCGTTCCCATACGGGCGGTTTTCGTTTGGGTTTTCGGGCGTGACCCCACCTCTTGGGGCTGCTGGTGCATTTGGTCCGGGGCCTGAAGCTGGGGCTTCGCCAAGGGAACGTCCTCCTCCTACACGCGCGCAAGCGGAATTTTGTCCCTCACCCACCTGGACAGGCATCTTGGCAATCTGGCCCCGGGAGAGCAAAATTGAACACCCCCCGACGGGGAATCAAACCCTCACTTGAAAAAACACGTGGGAATGGTTGTTCTTGCCCACGGAGAATCAAACCAAACACGTGGGAAAAATGCGCTTGTAAAAAACACGTGGAAACGGTTCACCGGACGAAACTCACGTGGTGCAATTCACCGGGCGGTGGGGGCGTCCGAGACACCTACAGGACCGATTTTTTTTTAACGGGATGGGTTGTGTGGTGAGTGGTTCAAAACAAAAAAGGCTGTTCGGGTTGGGCTGGTCCACAGGGGGAAGGCTGTCGCCAAACCACCTGGTTCTGAAGCGAGAGCTTGTTGATCTTGGCGGCCGGCATTTTGAGCTTCCCAGGTAGAGTATCCTCCTGCGATCAAAATTTGACCGGGTTCCGCAGGGTTCGTTTTGGGGGAACTTCCAAGCCCTCCCGGTTGAACGGAGAAATTCGAGCGCGGCTTTTTTTTTTCCCTCCGCAGGTTTGAAACAAAAAATGGGGTTTCGCACGTTCATGGGTTGCCCGGACCCCGAGCCGTCATACATGGACATTTCACTGGCCCAAGACATCAGTCTGGGCTGCCCCGTCGTGGAATCCTGAGTCGCGAAACAACGCCAGGGCCCACTCGAGAGGACACGTCGGCCTTACTTACTTGACGGGAGATTCGGCACGAGCTGCCGACGGAAAACAAGCCTCTGCCGGGTGCTACAAACTTTGAAATCATACTTGTCATTACTGCGGGCAAAACGGGCAGTTTTGGTCGAAAAAATCGCGTACAGCTCAGTGGCTTGACCGTCCTCGTTGTCAACGTCTGAAAAAGCCACCGACGTGGACCACTTTCGCGGTTGGCACTCACCAGCACGCCACGCCGCTTTCTCCTGTGCATCGCGAATGTTCTGGGCTGCGAGAGAGCCAGAAGCCCGTTGGGAACTGCGTTGTTCCTTTCGTCAAGTACGCAAGTGCTTGGTGGTGAGCATGGTGCCCTGAGAAATTCCAACATTTTCCGGGCGCGCTCGCCTCAAACGCGCGTACGAGTTCTCTAGTTAGTTCGTCCATAGTAAGATTAAATTAATTGAACCCGTGGGTTTTAATAAAGTGCAGCTAAACCAAAAAAGCGCATGCTGGCTTTTTGTCAGCAATCAACATGTCGTCTCCGCCTGTTCCGGTAGACTTTTCCACTTCGGGTCGGTCCATTCACGTTCGCGCAGTCCGGTCCGAACGTGCGCTTTGCAAACTCGCGTGCTCATGTTGAAAAGCTCGCAGGTAGACGGGGAACTGTTGGCGGCCGACGACGAGAAAGCGAGCTTGCCTCGGATGTCCGTCGACAAAACTGACGATCCGCCTCAGGTACACTTTTCCTTCCGAGTCGTCTCTGACCGGCGCTCCCGCAGGCTGCGAAGCGAGCACGGCCGTCAGAAGCGTTGAGCCTTCCAGTGCGCAGACCAAGCGTTCCCCTCTAACTCCGTGAACCACTGGCAGCCTCCACGAAAACGGCGATCCGCCCTCGGTCAAACACCGTTGGAAATCGACGTCCTCGTTTCAAAGGTCCGTTTCAGGGTTTGAGGCCGCACAGGCTTTTTCAGATCTTTGGTTACCTCTCGGCGTGGGACTGGTAGGGATCCGGATCCGAGGTCGGGGGGGCGTGTACGGGGGAACTCGATATTCAGCGCGCGATGTGCGCTCGTTTGCAAGGCCTGGTGTCAGCGTGTACGGTTTTCTGGATGAAAAAAAAAAATCGGAACCCACTCGAGCGGGGTCCCAAAAAATGCGTCAAAAAAACTTCAAAAATGCGTCCATTGGTTTTCCATTGAAACCGACGTTTTTTTGACGCATTTTTTGGTGCCACCCCCCGACCGATTATCTGGAAGAGAACTGGTTCGTTATTTTGACGCCACAGACGGCGGAAGTTCTAAAAGCTCCGGGAATGGGCTCCGGGCTCATTTCCAGTAGGGAATCTTTTGCAGTTGGAAATAATCGGTCCCAGTCAACCCCAGGTGCTCCGACTAAAAATCGCCAAAAGTCGCACCCTTTTGCAGACGAAGGACCCCTTTCTCGTTTGCGCAGTACGTTTTTCTCGAAAATGCACTTCAAGAAAACACGTGCTTGAAAAAACACGTGGAAAAAATGCACTTGAAAAAAAACACCTGGGAAATTGCACTTGAACAACAACAAAAACGTGGAAAATGCACTTGAAAAAAACACGTGGACAAAATGAACACTGTGGAAAAACGCACTTGAAAAAAAAAAAACACGTGGAAAAAAACACGTGGTCTCCCAGAGGGGTCGACCGGTAACTTCTCAGATTTTTGAACACGTGGAAAAACCCACCCACCCCCAGGGCAATCCAACTCGCACTCCACAAGTATGTCTGAACCGCCGTCGAAATCGAATCTCTGAACCCAACGCCAGTACCGTCTCCGTGGTACGGGTTCCCAAGGAAGAGAGACCCGCATCCGCTCCGACCCAGCCGAACGTGGCGTTAATTTTTTACACGGGTGCGTACGAGAGCGAAAACACAATCAGATGTTTCCGAACCAGAACGATGGGGGTCGTCCACGAATTCATTCGCGTCGTACGACATTTGAATCCGCCCCCAAACACGTCTCGCAGAATGGCAAAACTCAAGAACGTGTTGCGCAAACGTCTCCCGAACTGCGAGGTTTGGCGTCGGAAAAAAATCCGCTTTCAGATTTCCATTCGTTTTCTCCTACTAAAAAAAATCTGAATCCGACTGCATACCCTCGAAAATCGCTGGAAAATGTTTTCAGATTCTCGGCGGCGGTGTGTGCTGAAAACATATTCCAGCGGCGGCGGAAAATGATTCAGTCACGATGGGAGTCGTGGGCTGCCCGAAATCTCAAGTACGGGATGTCCGAAAAGTCTCTCCGGAAGCCTCTGTTTTTTGCAGGAGGGTGCTTACGAAGTCGAGGACGTTCGTTCAACCGTGCTAGCGTTTCAAAAGACGTATTCCACAGGATACGGGAATCTCAGGCAGGCAACCGCGAGAGGAACACAGCGTGGCTTTTCCGAAACAGTCACGCTCATGCGAGTCCCTGGAAAGGTTCAGGTCTACCGGCAAACGATGGAAAGAAGGTCTGGAAGGAAAAAAACGCGGTTTTTCGGGGTGTTTTTGGTCCACAGTCAGTCACGCTTGGTGTCAGGTACAAAATCCCCGGCGCACGAAAATTGCTGTGCAGTGTTGACAAAATCGAAGGACACTCCGTTGGCAGGTGGGGCATGACATGTCGGAGTCTGGTCTGGGTTTTCAGTCCCGTGTGGCGAAGGCTGGGACAGCTCTCTTCTCCTCATGAGTACGCGGGTGTCGGGACGTTTTCTGGAGTTTTCCAGCGGGGCGTAATGAGCGGGTGGTGCAAGTGCTCCAAGAGTGGATGGGGGGTCCCGATTATCGGATGTGCGTTGCAAATCTCGAATTCGCAAAACCACGTGGAAAAATTTGCAGGCTTCACGAGTTACCACCCTTGTACGCGGGGTTTCCCCGTTCCCCCACGGTCGGACGCTCAGACCTGACCGGGCGTTGTAGGTTTTCAATCTGGATCCAAAAAATCACCGATAGACAACACTGAGGATATGCAAAGTACGACGTTCGATCACGAATTAAAAGTCGGGGTTTTTCAGGGCACTCCACTTCGGGTTGGCCCTTTTCCACGTCGTCGTAAAACACAAGTTTCACAGAGATTCACGGTTTTGTAAAGTAAGCATCCCACCCCGTAAAATCTTGAACAGTCGTCGACCCACAGACGTGCGCGGGGCGACCTCTCCCCGATTGTCGTGCAGGGCAACCGGTGGGCAGGGATTCCATACACACTGTGGGGGTTTCAGGAAGGCAATCGCGTTTGGGATAGGTTTTGTCTCTTTTTCTCGTGTTGGTCGGTACGTGTTTTTGTCAGCCTTTGGGTCCCACGACAAGTTTCGGTCGGAGATTTCGGTGCGACAAAAATAGGCGACTTCTGTCCACCGGGCCTCTCTCTCCAGGTGGCAATGAATTGCGCTCCACTCACGCCACCTCTGCGCGTTTTGGAGGTTCCGATTCAAGATTTTCCAATATTTTTCCCAGATTTTTCACGATTTTCCGAACCTTTTCGTCGTTTTCCGGACAATTTTCAGACGAACATGGAGAGGTGCAGGAGAAGTCAAGCCTGAGCTGTTTCAAATACCGGCAGCCTCCAAATTGAGCACATCGCCGGTACAAAAAGCCCGTCACGACCAAATCGGAAAATTCGGGTCCCTGCAGTTCCACAGGTTCGTTCTCAGTGGGTACCCGTTTTCACGCCCCGAAATCCAGGAAGCTTTCGCGGACATTGTTAAAAGGGTGCGGCAGAAATCCCGTTGAGTTCGACTCTGTGGAATTTCCAGCATAGCGCGGTTGGATTCATGGTGGGTGCCGTTCTGTTAGCTTAACCTAACCCTGACCCTGACCCTAACTCAAACCCTGACTCTAACCCTGACCCTAACTCCAACCCTGACCCAACTTTAACCCTGACCCTAACCCTATCCCTGACCCCACCCCTTACCCTAACCCCTAACCCTAACCCTAGCCCTAACCCTCACCCTAACTCCTAACCCTCACCCTAACCCTAACCCTAACCCTGACTCCAACCCTAACCCTGACTGTAGCACCCTACCCTTACCCTAACCCTTACCTTAACCCTAACCCTAACCCTAACCCGAGCCCTAATGAGCATCTGTGAGTCTTTCAGTACGACAAAGACCCCGTCGTGTACATGAGTAGGCTTTTTCTCACGTACCCCAAAAACCGGCTTCTTGCCTCAGGCGACACATTTGAAGGTTCGCAATTTTCCCAACAGTCGTTTTCCAATCCTGCAGGCCACGTTTTCGTCCCACGAAACCTGGTTTGGGCGTTCGGAAAATACATCTCGTTTTTTCCAGGTCTTGCAAAAGGGCAGGCCGCCAGATTTCGTCCGGTGGGCCCCAACTTTCCGCCCGACCACCGTTGAGTCGTGTTCATAGGTTTTTCACGGAATCGTCTTCGCGAAGCATCGACGACTTAAGATACCAGTAGGACTTTTTTCATATTTTTTTATGTTGGATTATTTTATGTGATTCATATTGTGAAGTGACATTTTTGCATGAGATACCCCAAGAATTTTTACTTGGTTCGTTTTTTTGTTTGTTGAGATACCAGTGTTGTGACGTTTTTTTGGATTCAGATTCACCCGAGATAGGAAGCAGAAGGAACGGGAAGGATTTCGCCCGATTGGCGGCACGATGTTTCAGTGCTGGTTCGATCTTTCGAAGAAGCCAAACCCGTTTTCCGAAAAATGAATCTTTTCAGCGCACGAGGAGCTGCTTTCCACGGAGTAAGAATCAAATGAGCCAAATGAATCGGATTTTCGAAAATTCGCGTCTCAGGAACCGGGAGTGGAGGCCAGGGTCTTTCGAAAGGGTGAGCTTTTCTCTATCGGTGCTCCAACGGCCGGGGGTTTACAGTTTTCAACCAACACGCCGGATTGGGTGGCTGGTTCGTAACCCGAGACGCGAAACTTCACTACCCAAATTGCAGTTTTGTGAACGGCGAAATCGGACCCCAGCCCAAGTGGTAGGCGTTTTTTCACCGCTCCTGTCAAACCGAAAACCCTGATTGAATTTCCGAAGGGTGGAGACTGAACGGCCCGAGGCCCCGGGATGGCTGCTGGACACCACCCTGCCTCAAACGGAAAAGTCAAAGCTCGTGGCGAACATGGACACTACACGGGTGTGTTTTTCTAGAGGCGAAATTCCGACTACACGGGTGCGTTTTTCAGGATAGTGAGCAGTTTTTTTCTACCTCCCAGTACCTTGACGCGGATGAAGCCGACTTTTTGAAACTGCTCGAGGAAGAACACAGTTTGACGAAACAGCAGGTGCGCCTCCAGTGCTTGGAGTCGAAAACGTGAACCGTTTTTGAAATTGTATGACAATTTTATAGAGCTTTGAGAAAATTATGTTCGGCAGAATTTGTTCAAAAGAGGAGCATTTTGTTATTGTTGAAAATTTTGAAAATGCTCGAGGAAGAGCACAGTTTGACGAAACAACTGGTGCGCCTCGAGTGTTTGAACCCGAAAACGTGCACCGTTTTTGAAAAACTCTGATCTTTGGCCGAAATGAAGATATTTAGTAGAGCATCTTTGGTAGAGGGTATTTTCAGTGGTTCGAAAAAAATTGTAGCCGAAAAAAAGAGAGCCCTATTTGTTGAGGCTGTTCATTGGTTCAGGTTGCCCAGCTCGTGGAGTATCGAGCCATGCTAAAAACCCACAAGGCGTTTGAACTCGGCGGAAGCCCAGGCCAAGGGGTTTGCAATTTTCCTCACCCAAAGAGCCGTTTTCGTTTTCAGTCACAGCCACCGCTGCCGTCAGTTTTAATCTGGTACATCGAAAAGGCCACGTTGCTTCCCAGAAATCTCCCAACCCTTACTCAGGGCCTACTCTAGCTGCTACGCCGTTTTCTACACCAAGAAGTCGCATGTTTAACCACTTTTCACCGTGTTCACCTTTGTGCGGGTCACGTTGCCGTCAAGCACTTGGTCGGGTCCCGGGTCGGACTCGCCTGGTCAGAAGAAAAAACCAGGCTCCCGGTGGTTTTTATGTACTAAAATCGGGACAGCGGGGAAAATGGAAAGTGGTTGGAAAACTTCTCTCCGCAGAAACGAAAGGTTTGAAAATGTTCCGTCGTTTCTCCACGCGGCTGGCCGCAACTGGCTCGGCTGCGTTGACAACTGCGTTTGTACGCGGGATTTTGAATTTGCTTACGCTTGCGCTTACTGTTTTGGATAGTTTGCTACGACGGACGTTGCGTTCGCGAGGACACACAAACAGAACCCGCCCCCTACGAAGCCTGTCGAGTTCGAACCGGACACAGAGGTGGTCTTGTGATTTTCGGTTACGTGAAAGGACAACTTGGGCATTACATTTTTTCTTCTCTTATATTTTTTGAAATCGGTCAACATCAGGAAAATTCGAAGCCTCAAAAACGCGAATTTCCAACTGGGCAACGAGGTTTTGAAAAATCCGCCACACGTTTTTTTCGGTCTTCTTTTTTTTGTTGTTGAGAAATCGGCCAATATCCGAAAGGACAACTCTCGGGCGCTCTTTTGGATAACCTCAGATTTCAAACTGGTCGGGAAATCACTCGACGACGTGCAAGTTCGGGAATTTTGAAAACCGCGTTCGGAAAATCGACCAACAGGCGGTACTATCTCCCCGACTCGGTCGAAGAAGTCCGTGCCATTTTAGGTGAACCTCCGGGAAGCCGGTCTTTCCCAGAGTCGTGTTTCGCCCAGACGAGCACGTCCAGACTGGAAAACGGTTGACGGTGGTTGGGTCGTGCCTTTCTCCAAACGGGTGCCTCTTTTCCAAACCCGCTCGTAAAAAAAATCCAGCGGCAGTTTTCAGACTCTAAACACGTTTTTGGTCATGTTCGGGAGAATTCGGGGGGGAATCATTTTCCAAGCCCGCTCGTAAAAATCCAGCGGCGGTTTTCAGACTCTAAACACGTTTTTGGTCTTGTTGTGGAAAATGTGTCCTAGCGTCTGGAATCCAGTGCGGCTCTGTCGGACGGATCGATGGTTGGGCTCGCGATGCTGAAAAAAGTCAAGTCTCTGGACAAAGAGTGCGTTTTTTTCGCGGACGAGCTTGGAAATGAGAAGGCTTTCACAGAAAGCGGCAAGTCACGGTAGAAGCAGGTGCCCCACGAGAATGATCGAGCGAGGTTCTTGCAGGAATCACGATACAGCAGCTTCTGTCCTTCTTGAAACCCCACGGGCTGACCCTACCGAACCTAGGTAAGTGAAATCCAGGAAAAAGCGGGGTTACCCAACACTGTTTTCATCCCAGCGTCGATCAACGAACAGCAGGTTTGCATGAACGAACAGAAGTTTTTTCAACTGCATTTTTAGTCGCGTTTTTTCCAAAGTACATTTTTAGTCGCAAAACTTTCAAATGCATTTTTAGTCGCGATTTTTTCAAGTGTATTTTTAGTCGCTTCTCATGGCCGGAAAGTGTGCTTTGAATCGCAGGTTGGCGGGTTTATCTCGATGGCGGCCCACGGGACGGGGGCCAAAATCCCGACGGTGGACGATTTTGTGGTGGAAATGAAAATCGTACGCGAGGAAAAGCGCTCGTGGGTCCTGAAAAAGGCCATAGCTAAATTTGGGTTACGGTGGACGATTTTGTCGTGGAAATGAAAATCGTACGCTTTTCCAACTACCTGGGCCCGGTTCAGGAGACCCCTGCGAAAGGCACCCTGACGCTTTCCAAGACGGAGAACCCAGAGGCTTTCGATCTCGCGAAAGTCGGGCTCGGGGGGCTTGGCATTGTGACCGAGGTTCGAACCTACAGATGGTTACACTAAAGGTGACCGCAGGGCAATTTTTTGGTCGGTTTGACGCCTGTAACCATTCGACGTCTATAGATGGTTTCTTTTGAAATTTTGAATCACATGCCAAATTTTCGATTTTTGCAATCGCGAAAGCCCGCTTGTGGTCGAAAAAGATACGGAAGAAGGGAAGAAAGCTAGCTTCTCAAATCCAGGTCACCCTACAGCTCTGTGATGACTTCAAGCTTCACGAACACCTTTTGACCGTGAAGCAGTACGAACTACGAAAAAGCCCAAAATCACCCCGCGCGTCTCACGGCCCCCAGATCGGACCTTGCAGACATCAAGCCGCGGTTGCTCGCGCGAAACCAGCTCTTCAAGTGAGTCAGCTTGCTCACGAGGGCTCGACTTCAAGGGATCGTTCAGAATGCTTTGGCTGCCCTGGACGGACACAGTCGCCGTGGTTCTTCTTTTGTGTGGGGGCTTACTCTAGAAAAGCTGTGCGGGTTTTGGGGGGTGTCAAATGAGGAGCACATAAATTTCGTTGTACACCGTGCCGTTTTTTCGATGCCGTTTTTTGGATGGACACCGTGCCCTTTTTTTTTGGTGTTGGGGCTTACTCTAGAAAGGCTGTGCGGTTTTTTTTTTCCAGGTTTGCTGCAACCCGCTTTCGGAGCTCACCGATCCGCTGGTACAAAAGCTTCGAGACCAGTCGATCCCGTCTGCGTACGTGAAGCAAATCGAGAAAAATAAAAATCGCCGTCCAATTGAGAAATCATGCTGTGCTGCGATGCGAGGAATCTCCCTCATGTAGTCTTATTTGAGAGGAGTTATTGTTAGGTTTGTAGGTAGGATGAGGGCAAGGGTTAGGGTTGAGAGTAGGGTTAGCGTTAGGGTTAGGGTTAGTTT
>Ga0099798_10353_pt1 | contig 15681 bp, 2 predicted proteins | sample Uncmet_Sort29A_1_FD_89870 | JGI IMG/M metagenome (GOLD analysis project Ga0099798, IMG submission 89870) | Marine eukaryotic communities from CALCOFI LINE 67, Pacific Ocean - CN13ID_Sort29A_1 | ecosystem: Environmental > Aquatic > Marine > Oceanic | place: Pacific Ocean: Monterey Bay | collected...
AGCGCGATCGCACAAATAACCGTCGAACTCAGGAACAGAGAGCCACAGATGGTCACCCACGTCGTATACGGCTACGATCGGACGTGCGACCATACCAAGCACGACCCCAAGTGCGCAACATGCACAGCAACTAGTGCGAGACAAAAGAAGCATACGCGTAAATCGGCGCCCGAGATAAACGCAATGTCCATAGATCTTTGCTCATTGCGAAAAGGGGGGCCATTGGTACTGGTTGCCACCATGTCCAAGGACGGCGAGAAAGACCCCATCGTCATCGCTACTCCGATCGCAAGCAAAGATGAAGACGATATACGCGAGGCCATCTTGGACGCTATCGCCGAGCTAGAGGGGACCTGGAAAAGAACGACTATAAAGAGGATCCTGCCTTCCCTTTCTTTCCGTTGCTCTTCAGTGTGCTGTGTAGTCTCTGAGAGTGGGTTGGCGTTATCGTCCGTTCCTTGTTCATGTTCGTTACACTGTTCAGAAACGGTGGCGATCTCGCACTCGCGCTTCTGTTGTGTTTGATCGGCGTGTCTTCTGGGGATGCGTTTTCCTGTGTTGACCCATTTCTCCTTTGTTGTCGCCTTATTCCGTATTGCCGATCGTATAACATCGCATGCCTTCTTGGACCTCTCTTTGTCTGCGGCAACCCATTCTATGACCCTACCATGGCAGTGTTGTGGGTTATTATCGCATGCTCTGCTGCATATCGTGCGTGGCTTGTTTTTGTCGATGTATCCGAGGGTTTTGTGGAAGACTTCCACGTCCTCCTCGGTGCAACCAGAGTATGCATTGGGTGGTGGAGCTGTGTTACCACTAAGCATCTCTTTGTATCTTTTCGATCTGGTTGCGGGGGGTCCCTGGTCGAACGGGTTTCCCAGTACCGATATTCTTGCCCTGCCTTGTCCGCCCCTCCGTATGTCTACTGGAGCGATGCCCCGTTTTCTATCCGTGTCCGCGAATGCCGTCTCCGGTTGTCCGTTTCCGTATGGATTTCTGTATCCATTCGTCCCGGTGCCTCGAGAGATAGCGATCCCCGATGTGTGGACGAGTAATACTGCTGTAAGCGAGATGATGAGGATGCGTGTCAATATACTCGCTCTCCTCAATATTCCTTGTCCATTGCCGTATGGATTACGGAAGCCAGCCGTTGTGACACCCTTTCCTTGCTTGTGTGTCTTCTGGGTGGCGTCGCCTGTCCGTTTCTTCTTGGGAACCGTTTGCCACTCTCCGTGTGTGACGGGTCTGCTATCGATGTAGCTTGCGGCCTGAGCCATCGCGACTTCGTCCCATTGGCATCTTTTCGCAATGTCAATGATCTCGTCATCCGTGATGTTGTGTCTCCTTAGCATGGGTCTTAATCCGCGGATTGTGTCAGTGGACCGTGGTGAGTGTGCTCCGTCTATCTGTGCTTCGCCCGATCCACCCTGCCCGTTTCCGTATGGATTCTTGAATCCCGCTCTGCCGGTCTCGTTTGCTGTGTAATGGGGTCTCCTTATTGGTGGTCTTTCTCCTATTACCTCAGCCCAGCCGCCCGGTGTCGCTGGATTGGCCCTTTGGGTCCGTTCTATGCCCTGCGGTTGCTTTGATTTTCTGCCGTGTATGGAGAGTTTCTTCATGTTCTCCGGTCCGTGCTTGTGTGCTGTCCTGAGTATGTGATCAAGCAATTTCACAATCTCTCTCAACGGCTCTGGCTTCCCGGTGAAGTATAGGTACCAGCCGCCACCTTTCGCATACTTCTTGGTGCGTTGGTCCTTCGAGCCGCGTGTCCATTTGACATGGATCCCTTTGATTATCATGCGATGCTTCTGCAGGTGATGGACGTCTCCCCTTTCGGGGATTGTCTTTTCTTCGCGCATCTCTATCATGCTATCATCGCCGTCGTATTTGGATACCCAGAACAGCGACCCACTTACCCACTTCTTGATATCTGTTATTTGTGGTGTGAAGTCGGGGTCATTTACCCAAATCTCTGCAGCGGTAGATGGTCTGTTGCCGTCGCCGCAGCACCATATTATGTTGCTCTCGTAGTCATCTCCCTGTTCGTATTCCGATCCTTGTGTGGGCTTCTGTTGATTCACCGGCTCAGTAGGCTCCTTTCTACGCCTGTTTGAACTGGATGGTACCTCGGCACGGCTCTTGTCCTTCTTGTATGCGTCGATGGCCTCTGAGAGCTGTCCGTTGTGGTCGTTTAGCCATCTTTTTGCCTCCTCTGTTGTGGTACCGGTGTTTTCTCGAAAGACCTTAATTCTGTCTACCTTCTTCTCGGTGCGGATTCCCTGCGTCCCTGTCGCATCTTCTTTCCGCACCTCGTCGCCGTACATACGGTTCATTATGTCATTGAATGTCTTGGTGACGTCGTAGTCTCGGATATTGAGTTCTTGTGCCGCCTGTCCTCTGGTGATGCCTTTGACGAGTGCCATTACCATATCTATTTTGTGTGTTACTTCTTCCTTAGGTCTTCCGCTCTCAAGCTGATACCATACGTCCGACTCCTCCGTCGTCTGTCCGGGTATTGCCCATCCGCTCTTTGTGGTATCTTGTGTCTCTTTTGTGGCCCCGAGCTGATTGCTGTCATTCTGATGGCTGTATTGGCATTGATCTCCGAGCGCGCAAGATCCCGATATGCGCCATCGGAAGCACATGATGTCTTTGGTGTTTGATGTTGTTCTGGGCTCCCAGAAGTGTTCATCCTTGTGTTCCTGTGTATTCTGCCTGTTGCTTCCTTCGTGTTGCCCAGCGTTGTGTGCCTTTTGTGCCCTGTGTTGTTCGTCGGAGGCGATCTCGCACTCGCGACGATTTGTGTTCTTCTGCGTGGCCGTATCCATCCGTAACCCTTGTCCTTTGCACGTCGTATCCGTTTCTGTAGGAGCGTCTGAGTTACGCCGTGTTCCGCGACTTATGTTGTTGTCTCTCTCGTGCGTGCCTATCTCTGGTTTAGCTATACGCGGCCCCCGTTTCATGTGCGCCCTTAGTAATGCGTCCCCGGACAGTGTCGAACTGATACTGCTAGTAGTTGAGCTCTTTCGACGCGGCTCCGACGTTGCCTCTTGTGCCTCGCTTGGTGCGCTTCCGTCCTTTTTCGAGCTGTCTTCCGTCTCGCGTGACGTCTTTGTTGTCTCGCGTGCTGCTTCCCCGTCTGTGGGTTTGTCGTATGCCGCGGGGTACCTCCCCCTGCCTTCCTGACAAGTGCCTGGAACATTCGGTTCTCTTTTGTCTGTTTCGTCTTTCTGTATAGTGGTTGGTTCGGCGGTGCCCCCGGTCGGGACTCCACTTTGCATGTTTGCTGAGTGCGGATGCGGCGCCGTGTCCCGGTCGTGTGAATCTTTTCTTCTGGCTCCGTGGAATACGCGTGTCAAGAAGCGTTGCATGCGCTCTCGATTCGCATCTTCGACGGTTCGCATGCAGACTGTTGACGCCCCCGTCTCCCGTATCCGCGCTGTCGCGTCCCTGCCTCTCTTGTGCAACTCTATCTCCTCGTCGGCCGTCATTCGGCGGAATGGCTCGTCTGACGCAGATGTATCTCCGCTCGTCATGCGCTCGATTTGGTCATATTCTAATGAGTCCTCCGTTTGCTGTGTGTCCTCGGTGCCATGTGGTTTACGTCGCTTCCAGGCGGTGGAGGATGAGTCAGAGCTGCATGACCTTTTGTTCTTGATCGGTGATGGTGATGTTGTCCATGTCATTGTGCTTCGCCTTTGTTTCGACGACCCGTTCTCGCTACTAGAGCGATCGCATCCGCTCTCATTGAACTGTCGCTTTCGTGATGTGGCGTCCTCTGTATCAGTGACCATCTCGCTGTCTTCCTCATCCAATGCATCGCCATTATCGCTGCTGTCGTATACCTCGGGAAGGATGCTCCTGTTCGTCGTGTGGCCGTTATCTTTGCCTTCTTTCGCCGGTTCGTCGTCCGTGTGTTGTCCGCGCTCGATATGCTCTTTTGCATTATCTGTATTCTTCGGGAGCACTTCCTCCAGCGATGTCTGATCCGCCGCGGTTCCGTATTTCGTGAGTGCGATATCATTCTCCGATCCCTGTCGGGATCTGTTGTTTGTATCGCATGCTCTCTGTTCTTCTTCTCTCTTTGTCATGTCTGTTGTGTCGGCGGTGATCTCACACGCGCGACCGAATGTTTCGCTCTCTGGTTCGTTCCGGCATTGTCGGCATGTGCATGGGGCGTTCGCGTCGTTCCACCCCTGCACGCTTATGGATTCGAGAGCGCGCCTGCAATGCGTTCTGAGTAATATGTCGTCTCGTATCACGCACTCCATAAATGCGTACCCAAGATGTGCCATTGCCGCCGTTACGCGCATGGCTATCTCGTGTGTCCGGATAAAACACGTTTGGGTCACACGCTTCTCCACTCTGGCGTATATGATCGCGAAGAGAGATTTCTCTGACCGATTGCTGAAGTCCCCTTGTGCTTCTCCGAATGGGTCGGTTCCGCTACAATGTGGGTCGTTTTCTTGTATGTCGATCATCTGTTTCGTGATGCGCATCTTCATCATTGTGTCGCAGTCCAATAACGCGTGTAGTTCGGTAATATCGCGGTGCATCATCCGCGCCGTTATTTGTGCTGCGGAGTCCTTGTGTCTTGGCGCAAGAGTTTGTACTTTATGGTATAGAATTGCGCCCTTTTCTTCTGTTGTGATAGGTCGCTCTTCGAACTTCCAGAGATGGTGTTTGAGCCGTCCCAGTGCGTCTGTGAGCTCCGTTCTGTAGTCTGTTCTATCGATTGTAGGTGCGATCTCTTGTATGCGGCGGATCAAATGTTCTTCGTCTTCACACAGGGTGCTGATTTCGTCCTGATCCGCCTCCATGAGTCCGCCCGCGATAGCGCCGACCATGTTGCCAAGTTCGCCCATACCCCACTCATTCACGGTCTTCGAGACCCTTTCATGGACGTCGTGAAATACTGCAAAGGCCTCTGCAGCGGCTCTGTTTCTCTCTACCTTGAGTGGCACATTAATGTGTGACCACGTGGGTTCATTCGATGGTATGATGTTGGCATGATGTTGTATGTTCCACATCAATGTGTCTATGGCGTCCTTCTCGTATTGTGATGGCGTCCTCTGCTTTTCGCTTGTGTCATCCGTGTTCCTGGATGCTCTGATGCTGACTCTGGCTTCTCCCCTTCTGCCATCTGTCTGTACGCTGCTCCAGTCCATTTCGTAAATGTCCCGGGTGGACATTCCTTGCTCCGACCCGAATTCTTCGTCTTGTTCTCTATCTTCTTCGTCGCCTATGTATTGAGTTTGTATTGGGTCTCTGTTCGTTTCCATTGTCTCGAGTCTTGCCCGTGTTGGTGACATCCTGTCTGATACCTTTTCCGTGTCCGCTCCTGGCGCCGCCACTACAGAAGCCCTTGTTGCTTCCGCCTCGAGGGTGTGCGCGATTGCCTGTGCCGTCGCGTCCTGCGCGCCATCGCCTCGCGCCTTTGCCGCCTCCAGCATGCCCTGCGCGATCCTCATTATGTGTTGGCAAGCTCCGTCCTTTGTGATCCCCGGATTTGTTTGCATCATATGTTCGATGCCTTGGTCTATTATGAGCGCCCTTTCTTTTTTCTATCCTTCTTTCTTCCCTGCGGTCTCGCTCGACTTCCATGTCCGTTCCGGCGCGATGTATCTCAAGCAACTTCTCCGGTGGGGTGCCGCGAATTCCTTCACTTCCCCTGTCGAGACTCCATCTCCTTCGCGCGTGTCCCTTCATGCAGTCGTCCTCGGGATCGCCGATGGGTCTCCTGAGCAGTCTTACGTCGTCGTCCGACTTCGCACGTTGTCGAGGCGTGCTTGCGGGTTGCGCCTCCGGGTCAGTGCTCCTATCGATTTTCATTTGCGCCATCCGCTCTTCTATGCCCTGTTCGTTGCCCGTGCTTTGTATGGTTTGTCCTTCAGCATTCGCTGCCTCGTCGGGTGCCCCTGGTGCGGTCTCTTCATTGCCCTCCGAGACGCATGAAACGAATGAGGGTTGCTCCGTCTCGCCGGTTGGAGCACGCTCGCTGTCCCGATCGCTTCGCGGAGACATCATTTCGTCATCATCTGTGCCCGTGCTATCCCGTTGTTCGGCCACAGTGTCCTTTGCCTTTGTGAAGTGCGCTTCATCTCGACTACTGCTTTCGTGATCCTCTCCGCCGTTTGTCTCCGGCCCTTTCGTCTCCGTCCCTGCCATGCGTACATTTGCGACCCCGCTATCGTGTGCGACATGGTGCGTGTTCGGTCCGCATGGCTTGTCGCCCCCATCTGCATCGTCGCCGGCTGTGTGGTGGGTGTCTTCTTGGACAACCTCTGTCTCCTTGGCCTTGATGTGTGACCCTTGGTCGTGTCTTCGGTCTTCCGTGGGGTTCTGTGCACTGCTTTGCTCCGTGTCTGTGTCCGGTCGTGGCAACCTTCTGTTCTGCATTCTCAGTGGCCGTTTGGCACGCGCCGGTGGTGACTGTGTTTTCTTCGTGATGTCTTCGTCCTTCCGCGCTGTTGGTAATCGGGGTGTGCCGATCTCCGTGATTGTGCTCGCCATGTTCTGTGCTTCGACTTGCCTGCTCTGTTTTTCGACTTGCTCTGTCCGTTCGGATGCCTCGATTTCCTGGCATCGTTTCTTCTTCACTCTGCCTCTCGCCTCGCCGAGTGCCGCCTTCATGATCCGCGCATTGCCCTTAGCGAAGTTGTGGTCCCCGTGCTTGATCACCTCTGATTCGCTCCACCAGTCGACGGATTTAGTTCCCTTCTCCGCCCTGATCCAGTGGTATTGGTCTTCTTCTATGCCCGTCATGTCGTGCATGTAGAAATACACTGTCTTGTGCGCTCCCTGAAATCGGTATCGGGAGGTCTCCAGTCTCGTTGTCCGCTCATCGTGTGGGAGCAGGACAAGTCCGGCTTCCTCCTTGAGCTCGCGATATGCCGTGTCGATGATATCCTCTCCATGTTCTTGCCTGCCTTTCGGGAGCTATGTGAGCCTCCCCCATTTTCCGTCTCGGCTTATTAGCAATATCTGCGGCTGCTCAATCTCCTCGTTGTATCTGACGACAGCCACTCCTGCGGATGTGATATCTCCTGGTGAGTCAGTCGAACCCTGCGTGCCCTGGTCTCCACCGAGCATATAGCAGTACTCTGGGCGCTCCCGTGGTCTCTCCCATTGGTCGCGGTACCCGTTCCATTTTTGCGAGCTGTCTCGGGTCTTCGTCGCCCATCTCCTGTTTGTGTTTCGTCCTTTCGTAGTCCACTGTTGTAGTTCGCCTGATTGGTATTTCCGTTGTTCCCAGCTGCTACTGCTTCTTTCTGTTCGTTGTTGTGTTGTGTCGTTGTCGTGGCTGACCTTGGCGGTGATCTCACGCGCGCAAGGTTCAGTCTCTTGTTCTCGTTCGAGCTTCTTCTTCTCGCCGTATTGTTCTATTCGGATCTTGGATCTGATGCGCAACCTCGTCTGTTTGTGCGTGGTTTCGTCCTCGCCTGTGGCTGAGCGTGTATGTTCCTCGGGCTCGCCCGCGCTGGGTTGCGCCCATATCACACTCCCCTCGGTGTGGAAGCCTCCGACATGTCGTGTCACTTCGCGTATGTATTTAAGTCCGATTCTTCCTTCGAGCCCCCTGGTGAGGATGACTCCATTCTCGGCACGCCTGAATTCCATCCCGTCGTCCTGCGCTTTCTTGACGTCGACTTTTATTTGTATGTCTGATGTCGCTCGTGCTCCTGGGATTTCTGTTCTTGTTTCGCCGTCCCGAATGAGGTGAATATGATTCCTGCCTCTGGTCTCAATTCCTCCTCTTTGGATAAACCACCACGCGTTTGTTGTGGTGCGGTGCATGCAGTACGGAACTTCCCCGTATGATATGAGTGTTGCGAGCTGGCTGTCTTCGACGAGTCGGATCGTATGTCCTTGTAGGGCCCTGACCACCCGTTCTCCGTGGTTGTTCGTCTTTATTTGAAAGCGTTCCTTGCGCGCCGTACGCACTAATCTCTCTATATCTTCCGCCGTCGGTGCGAGTTTCCGCATGGCTTGAATGTCTTCGGACGTCTCACGCTTGCGTGGTCTGTCGAAGTCCGGTGGTGTGATGAGGTCGTCCACCAGTACGTAGCCGGCGCTGTCCATATGTATGCCCCAATCTGTGGCGGAATGTCTGAGTATCTTGCATATCGCCCACGATATGTCTTCCAGTCTCTTTTCTTCGGGGGTTTTATTTTGTTCGCGCTCAATGGCTTCCCGGCCCTTGTAGCCTTTTCCTTGACCGTTACCGTAAGGATTGCGGAATCCTCCTATTCCGGTCCCGTGCAGATGTTCTTGTGTTATATCTGCAACGTCTTCGTTTGTCGTGGGGCCGAGCGGACTGCGTGTGAATTCGTCGACTGTCCAGGTCCCGATTCCATCTTGTCGTGCGCCCGTTCCGTGAGTGTGGTGTGTTGGGTCTGCGTGGACATCTCCGTCTGTATAGCTGTCGTTCTCCCATGCTGAGTCTGGTGTCGCCCATTGCTCGTCTTCCTCCTCGGTGCATATATCCACCGGTGCGTTGCACACCTCGTTGATAGTTTGAAGCAGTCGCATGTACGTGGTGTGCCGACACTCCGAATCGGTGCTCGCCGCCCTTCTGGCCGTCTCGATGGAAACGCCCAAGACCCTTGATATGGATGCTCGCGAGTTTATCGTCTCCAATAGTTCCTTAGTCACATGCCGCACCCCTGAGATGGTCTCGATGATCGTATCATCCTGTTCGAGATGTTGTGTATAGCGATCCACAATGATCATTAGGTCGCATCTCGTCATTTCGTCTGCGTCATCGGCTGACAATCCCGGTTGCTGATTGCCATATGGGTTGCGGAATCCCCCTGTTGTAGTGCCGGTTCCTTGTTGGTGTCTTGCGCCCTGTATCAGTTCTCTGGTGCCGTCCCGTTCGACGCTATATATATCCTGCTCCGGCTGGTTCTCGATGAGTGCACCTGCGGTTGCGTGTATCAGTCTTGTGACCTCGTTGCCTCCGTTGCGTTTCGCTTCCTTGTTTCGTGGCGATATGCGTAGCTCAATCATTGCGTTACTCGTCATCACGTATTGTGCCGTGTGTGGTGTGGTGGTCTCGGTGCGTTCCAGCTTTCCTTTGAGGAGTTCTCTTGGGTCCGCCTGTCCTGTCACTTGCCCTTCGTTGATTGATACGCTAGCGTGCGCCCTTTTGGCAATTGCAGCGAGGGTCGGCATGTTTTTGTATGGGACGATGCTTCTCTTGCCGTCCGCGTGTGCTACTTCGAACTTGATGCCGACGTATGTCTTATGTGCGCGGTCGATCATGAGTTCTGTGACCCTCTCATCTGTCCCTGTGTCGCGAGGTGCGTCTTTCTGTTCGTGGCCCCGCCTCTTCTGAGTCCCGCTGGCCTTCTTCTTGTGAGGGGTCATCTCCCGCTCGCTCATACTCGATGCCGCGACGGAGTCACAGATGGACATGTCCATGTTTCGTCCTCTCGCCTTTGCACTGTCGCGTGCCTCCGATAGATGATCTTCTGTATGCGCGTCGTGTCGTCCGCTCCGGCCGCGATCTCGTGAACGCGAACGCCTTTCGGGTGTTCGTGATTGTGCGGCCTTGGGTGTTCTGTGCCCTTCCTTTTCTGTGTCATGTGCGTCCTGCACAACGGGGACCTCGCCGGTGTGTTCCTCATGTTCCGGGTCAGACGCCCATAGTTCCCCGTCTTCTACCACCCTATCGCTTGGTGTCGACACGTATGTCTCGGTGACGGAATCCCGAAATCGTGGGCTGTCCGCATATATGTCGAGTAACCGTGGCAGACTGCTGCTGCCTATGGACGAGTTGTATTCCTCCGTCTTGTCATCTATATCCGTCGGTGTGTTTCTCCCCTTGTCGCTGGGGCCGTTGATGTGTCGCGCTGCTGCCGATTCTGCGGCGTGCTGTGTTTCGGATGTTTCCTCCGTCCTTTCCTCTATGTCCGATGGTGTCGCTTCGATTTCGACGACTTCTTTTGCGCTGCTGTGAGCATCAGAGCCCTCATTTGCTTGCTGACCCGGTTCTGTTGCGACTGCCTCCTCCCGTGCCTTGCGACGCCGATTGTCCTCTCTTTCTTTGTATTCGTCGTTTTCTCCGGGTTGCAGTAATCCCAACGCGATGTATGTAGACATAGGGATGGCTTCGCTGTCATCATCGTGTTCCACTGTCTCGACTTGTTCTTCCGTCTCTTGTTCTATTGTGTCTACGACTGTCTCGGTCTCGGGTTCACATGTTTGTGTTTCTTCGATCGTTGTTGCCGCTGCAGCGGCGATCTCGCACGCGTGCATGGCTTTGTCGTCTGTGTCGTCGTGGTCGGTTCCGTTCTCGTCCTGGTTCATGACGATCTGTTGGTACCACGCCATTTCGCGATGTCCACGGTGTGCGTCGATGAATTTGCGCATCTCAGCGGTGGACATGTGTGTGGGGTCCGTGGTGCTGTTTTCGTCGATACAGACATATCCCCATGCCTGGTTCCAGGCTTTGTCATTCTTCTGTCCTGCTCTAATTAGCTCGATCATTGTGGACCGCGTGAGGTCCGGCTTGCTGGGTGCATCTGGCGTTTTAGGTTTTCCCGCTTCGGGGTCGTCCATGATCATGTCGTGTTCCTGCAGCCATGTGATGCGCTCCGCTGCCTGCCTGAACCACTCGGCCCTTCCGAACGTGGGGGTTACGAATTCGATGAACTCTTTCAAAGTCTCTGCGTCGTGCGAGCTTACGCTATCTGTTTTGGCGGTTGTCTCCCATAGCCGAGCCCATGCCGCGTCGCATTTCGACCCCTTGAGTATGAGGTCGATCATCCTTGTCTTATCCGCTTCCGTGATCCTGTTGCTGGTCTGTGGTGCAGTCGCCATTGCGGCTTCTCTGCTGCTCTTCCCACCATCACGGATATCTGGGTCATCCGCCATAGTAGCGACTATGCGGTCAGCGTCTTTTCCGAATGCTTCCTGCATTTGTCTCGAAGCCACTCCCTCCGTCTCAGCTGCTTCCACGGCCTTCTGATATCTGATGTCTTTTTCGTCCTCCCTGGCCTTGCCGAATTGCCTAGCCGCTTCCTTCCAGTCTCCGGACGTCCTTGGGGGTTTTCCCTTGCCCTTGTTTCCTCTGGGCTTGCCTTTCGAGCCTTTGGCCGATGGTTGCGACCATCGGCTTTCTGCCGATGCGCTTCTGTCCTGCCCCTTTGATGATCTGCCCTTGTGACCCCTGCTCGGCGCCTTCCCGATGACTGTTGCCGGTATCGTGGCTTTTGCTGTGTGTTCGCCTGACGCCGCCGCGGAAAGGAGCGGTGCGATTGCCTCAGCGAGTCCTCGTGCCGTTTCGGCCGTCAGTCCCCGTGTGTTGCTGTCGTCCGGCCCCCTACTGTGTCCCTTGCCCCCCTTGCTCGATCCGAGGTTCTGTTTTCCCTTTCCCTTGATCGTGCCTGGTGGCGGGGCCTTGCCGTATACCTGCACGCCCTTGTGTCGTGCTTTTCCCTTTGCGAAAATGGCCTGATACGCTGCGTGTGGGCTGCCGTCGTATGATGTTGGTCGTGAGCTCCTAGGTGAGAATCCCGTCTCCGATGCCGCCCCCCGGGCGTCTCGGCTGGAGCCTGCGCTGCCGTGGCGCCTCATCGTTGCCCTGGGTGTGACCCGCGGCGTTGTGTCCTCGAGGCGCCTGTATTTGTTTTGTCTTCCGTTGGTTGTTCCGGCGTCCCTGATTCTCGCCCCCTGTGATGCGCTTCTGCTTCTGCGAGCCCTAGGTTCGTTCGCCGCCTGTGGAAGGCGCGGGTTCAGTGCGTTCTTGGCTCCTGATGACCGACTTCCGATACTCGTTCTCTGTGTTTCCTCCGTTGACTGTCTGCGTGAAAGGCCCTCATCGCGTGCAGCTGCGATCTCACGAGCGTGGCCGGGCGTGCCGGGGTGTGCCTCGGGCGTCCTGCGTCGCTCTCGGCCGCGAGACCGACTCCGCCCCCGCCTGTCGTGCTCGCCTCTCATTGCGTCCGTGCATGCTCGTGTGGACCCTGACTGCGCTGGGTATCCAGCCCTCTGTCCTGTTCCGCTGGCGTTGCCTGCAAGCTGCTTCGACCGGAACGAGTCCATAGCCCTTTGTCTGCTCCTTTCTTGGTCCAGAAGTGTCCTCATTGGTATGCGATCGCCCAACGGCTTCGCTCCTTCTGCAGCGACCTTGCGTTGGATCATCTGCGTGTCCTTGAGACCTATTCTGCTACCTCGCAGGTCTACAGTCTCACCATTCAACGCCCGCCTCCTTTCTTCCACTTTCTCTCTGTGCTGCCTGACGGCCAGGTCCTTGCTTGACGACGATTCTTTCGTCCACTTGTTGCGCTCTTGCTCAGCTTCTTCTATCTTCCCCTGTATTACGTGTCGCGTGGCTAGTTTTGCGAGGACTTTGGATGACGCGCCCTCTTCTCTCTGTTCCTTCTTGTCTGCGTCCATTATCCGCCTCCTGTTTTCCAGGTCGTGTATGCATTGCTCCATATGTTCGACGTTGTGTTTTGCGGCCTTCGAGATGGCGTTCTGGGCGGCATGTGTGCCCCTTTGTCTCGCCGACCTGGGGGCCGTGTCCAGTACCTTGTTGATTGCCTCTGTACGACGCCTTTCTTGCTCTTCACGTGCCCGATCTGTGCTCGAGCTGCGTCGCTCGACCTTAAGCGCCTGCTTAATCCGTATAGCGGCGACTTGGGTGATCGTGCGCCGCCATTTCGCCCACCTGGCGCCTTCGTGTCTCCTGTCGTTCTGTGTTCCGTCCATCTCTTGGTCAGCTGCGTTGATGAACATTGCGCCGGAGTGTAGCACCATTAACTGTGCTCTGTGTAAATTAATCTCGAATGTCTTCTTCATAGTTCCGAGGATCCGGTGGGCTTCAGTAGCCTCATGGTATTTGGATAATTCTTTGTCGTGATCCTCCTTCTTGCGTTCGTTTAGTAGTATCTCCTTCGCTTTGGTCAACCTGTGGAAGGCGTCGGCTTGTTCTCGCGAGCGGTCGGGGTGTATGTGTTTCGCCTCATCTCTGTATGCCTTGGCGATTTCTCTGTCCGTTGGTTTGTGTGGACATCCAAGGCATGCATATGCATCGAATGGTCGCTCGGGTATAGTTATCCTCTGAATGATTTCCCCGACTGTTCGTGTTGTGCACAAGTCGTCGTCAGAGTCTATCTGTGCCTCCTGTTCCGTCCCTTGGTCTCTTGTCATGAACAGTTTCTCTTCATATTGGTTGTCGTGCATTTGCATCCATCTGTTCTCTACTCCTTCTTTTTGTCGTTCCAGGTTTTGTTCGTAGCCTGCTTTCCTGATCGTATCCTCCGTTGTTGTCGACCCGTGCGTGTGTGCGCAGTTGTGTTGCGTTTGACCCTCGTATGATTGCGTAATAGTTGGCTGCTGCGATCTCGCGCGCGAGCCATTGTTCTTATCATGTCGTTGTGCTTCGTGTTTTGTCGTTCGACTATTCGTGCCGTGCCTGTATGCGCATTTGTCGCCGTACCTGCATGTACGACCGCTTTTCCATCTCAAACACTCAGCACCTTCGTGCTTGCGCCACTTCTCCGGGTCGTGCCTGGATTTGCATCCTGCTTCGCACGCGCCTCCACACAGCCAGGTTCTGCATTCTTTCCTTCCCGATGGAGCGTGTGTCTTCGCGGTGTCTTCAGTCGCCTCCGTTGTATCAATGTCCGAGATCATACGTCCCTCGTTAGAAATTCCGCCCGGGACGTGTCCCTGCGCTTGTCTGTCGTGAGGCTGCGGCGATCTCGCGCGCGAGCCTGATATTGTCCTGTCTCGTTGTGTCTTTTCGGTGATGTTGACGAATGCGGCGCCGTTCCTCCTTCTGTCGCCACCGTTTATGTCCCATGATCCCATCGCCAGTTGATCCAGCCGTGCGTAGCTAATACCTTGTATCCATTCTATCGTTGCGACTCGCTGGTTGGTTTGGTCCGCGATATATGAGTCGTTGGGTCTGAAGACGATGTATCCTCCAGCGCGTATAATATTATGCGCTGGGAATACTCGTACACCATGTTCGGCCTCCATTACCTTCGTTTGTACCCCTGTGGCGGGACACTGTGTATAGTGTAGTTTCGTGTCGAAGGTTCCTTCTGTGCTTCCGACCCTTGTGGTGATGCTCCCGAGGCTTGGGGTCTCATGTGGTCTCATGATGAGGATCGTTGATGCTGCGTCAATTACCACATGTCGGTCCGTCTCCATTTGTAATGATGGGCTCGCCCATTTCTGCGGCCTTCTCCAGGTACCCTTCTCTAATGCCCTCCAACTAGTCCTTGGGAGTCCGTCGCGTTGTCCACCATCAGACGTGATTGTCAGAGGTCCGATGGAGTCGCAGATTGTAGTCCCTTCTTCGTGTATAATGACTTGACCCCCGCGCTCCATGATGAGTCCGACTGGGCAAATGGGAGGGGCGCCTGGGCATACAATCCCGAGTATGTCTTTGCCCTGTGGGTCGAAATGTTTCATTGATGCGTACTTCCTCTCGCAGGTCCCTTTACTGGTGGTGACCCTCGCGGTTTGGTTACTCTGGCGAATGATTCTCTCGGATGTGTCCGGTACCGCGATTCTATTAGATGCTGAGTCTACTAGAACCGTATTCGCCGCTTCCTGTTCCGTGCGTATGTCGTTGATAAATGTGATGTGCACACGCTCTGGGTTCCCTGCGATGACGTCGACCAAAGCCTCCGCATCTTTCCTGTAGTTTATGTCCGTGGTGAGCGCGGATGTTTCTTTGTCTCCCGAAGCGTCTCCTTTCTTTGGTCCGTGCTCTGCTGAGTGTACGTACATACATACGTTTCCAAACCGACATGTGCCCCCGTTCTTCCATTGCATGCAGTCGACGCCCTTGTATTTACCCTGCTTCTCTGGGTCATGCTTAAAACGGCATCCTGTTTCGCACTCATCACCACGCAGCCAGATTTTACAGTCTCTCTCTTCCGGTGGGACCCTTGTGACCCAGGCCGCCGCGTTCGTTGCGTTCTGTTCTTCTTCCGTCATACCGGTGGACTGCTTTCCCCGGTTGTTCTTGAATGGCCTGACCTCGCCGATGCCCTCGAGTCTGATCATGATCTCGTGGGTGGCCTCTTCCATTGTGTGCAATGTGGGAGTGATGGCATTAAATGCCATTCCGGAACACTCTTGGAAAAGCGCGTGTGCGTTGGGTCCTGAGATGCGTGATCCCAAATCTTCCGTGAATCTGCGTATGGTTTCGATTATTGCGCCCGGCGTAATGATACCCATACGTGCCGTTGTTTTTGATATGCGTGCCCACCTGCGAAGCGCCCTCGCCGCAGTGGGTCCGTCTCTGATGATGGTCGTGTCCGGACCTTTCTGTATTTCCGCTGCGAGCGCGGCCGCCTGCCCTGGCGTCGTTACGTCGAGTGCCATTCTGACGATGAATGCATTCGCGATTGTCTCGGTGACGCCTTCGTTGTTGTCCTCTTCGTCTTCGATGTCTGTGAGGTACGTGGGTACTCCTCTAGCAATGGCGGGGTTCACTCTGTTCGCATACGCCTCGTCGGACTCTCGGAATCCGCCCATGATGTTTTGTAATTCTCTGTCTGGGTTTCTTCGCAGTCGGTTCACTTCGATTTGTATGCCTTGTTGTTTCATCTGAAACAACCTGTGCACGGCAAGTGCAATGCGTTTCGCAAATTTTCGTCCGTTCTGATGGGTCGCTACGAAGAACTGTTGTAGTTCTCTCATATACATGCG
>Ga0099798_10354_pt1 | contig 15679 bp, 7 predicted proteins | sample Uncmet_Sort29A_1_FD_89870 | JGI IMG/M metagenome (GOLD analysis project Ga0099798, IMG submission 89870) | Marine eukaryotic communities from CALCOFI LINE 67, Pacific Ocean - CN13ID_Sort29A_1 | ecosystem: Environmental > Aquatic > Marine > Oceanic | place: Pacific Ocean: Monterey Bay | collected...
GTGACAACGTATATAATCATTATTTTCTTATTAATGAATAGTAATTTCAAATGATTTAAAATATAATTAATTGATTTGATTATTGTCAGGTTCACAAAGCATATGGGTTTGCAGACCAAACGTTGTGAACCTCGTGGCGACGGATCGGGTTTGTTTTTATTGATTTTCTGGTTTGAATCAATTTTTTTGTGTGCAAAATTGGTTGATGTTTGTGCGTCTTGATTATTGTTGCGCACTCTTGCGCGCATTTTTCATTTATTTATGTGCCATGGTTTGTGTGAAAACGATCATGATGTTCATTTTCGATTGTTGTTGTTGTTGTTTGTTGCCAGGTATGACACGATCATTCACGATACGGACCACCCTGAGTTTGTGCTCTACGATCCACACCGTGCGTATCCAGTTTTTATTCTCCAGGTTTGAGTCATTCCATTTTCAAATGCTACAAGGCAACCAGGCAATTACAATCAACGCGTTTTTCGCTGTCATTAAAAAATTATTTGCTATTGCATAGTTTTTTAACTTGTTTTTTCTGCTGCGGTTGTGAACATTAAATTTTCTTTGCCATCACATCGAATTTGAAGAATGAATCAGAATTGGAAATCGTGCTGGTTTGCCAAGACGTTTGCAAACAAATTTGATATTCCGGTTGATTCGTTTCAATATTCGCTTTCAAATTTCCTTATTCGTCATCTTCCGTCTTGTTGTTCAATATTTTTGTTTTCCGACCCTCCCAATTTGAGAGGTCAAGATTCATTAATTGCATTGTAATCCATATAATTAATTAATTAATAATTGAAATAATAATAATTAATCATGGCATTCTCAGGTACACAATCAGATTTAAATAAATATTTAATTCAAACATTAATTATTGAATAATAGAATACTTAATAAATATGAATAATTAAATACTTTGTTAATTACACATATAATTTTATATTAATATGATAATATTACTCAGATGGTTATTTTCATCGTTGTGCAACGTTTTGCTTTTTTGCTTTTAAAGCAATTTAAACAAGATTTTCTTTTTTGTTTCAAGCAAAAGCATAAATTGACCCCGAAATTTCAAAAAACAAATTCCAAATTTGCTTTTTTGTTCCCAGATTTCCAAAAAGCAAAAGCAGAAATGACTTGAGCTTTTAAAGAAAAAGCCATATCAACCAGGACAAGCCCCTATCATACCTCAGGCAGCCAAAACCCCCAAAAGCACAAAAGCATTTTTTTTTTGGAAATCTCAAAAAGCAAACGCAAAACCTGGGCCCCGATTTTGAAAAAGCAAACGCAAAAGCAAAAAAGCAAAACATCAAAAAAAAAGCAAAAAAGCAAAAGCAAAAAAGTTGAAAAGCATGTTTTTATATGCTTTTGTTTTGCACAATTATGATTATTTTTAAACATTCACGAATAATTTTTTTAATTTAAACATTTTATATTTTTTTATTTTAATATATAATTTTTTAAAATGAAAAATTCAATTGAAATTTTTATGATTCAGCTTATGAATTTACAATTAAGTTGAATGACACATATCAATGTTTCGGTGAATCGGTTTGAATGAATTATTACTGTCAGACGGGCAACACGACTCCTACTCGAAGAGGATTTGGTGTTCAAAAAAAGAAATCTTGCATTTTTTCAAGTCGTTCGCTCAGATTACGGTCACATGGGAAACACGAGCCCTACTCGAAGAGGATTTTGTGCTGTCCAAAAACAGAAATCTTGCCTTTTTTCAAAGATGCATACCCCGGCATCAAACCCATTCGATCGAGAAACCATACAATCTTCGCAAAGGGTTGGAATGAGAAATGGTGTAAAAATCGTCTCGAGTGTAACAATCATTCCAAAAACGTTGCTAACGATCTGCCAGCTCGTATGCAGGCGCCGCCCATGTTGGTGCGAGCCACTGAAAAATGCATTGCAGTTGGTTTTGCCGTTGTTTTTGTAAGTTTGTTCTCTTTTTGGGCTTCCCAAGTTCGCGCAGGTTGGCTTCTTGGGGCCAGGGGTTCCCCCACTTCGCGCCGCGTCGATTGTTTGCAGGCTTATTTAGGTGCACAATGTGGCAAGGAAATCCTGGGATCGGTCTTGGAATGTACACATAGATTGCCTATCAGTGCAGTGTTTCCACGCCAGCAAAGCTTGGGGTGGTGGCTTGGTTTATGTGCCGTGGGCCATGGTTTTGGCACGTTTTGTTACGAATTTGGGGGCCGTGGTTACGACTTTTGCAACCGTAGTTGGACGGATTTTTGGATGGAGTGTGCAGTGGATGTCGAAGTTGTTGTTGGTTGCATTCTGTAGTTGATTTTGAGTAAATTTAAATCAAATTAAATTTTAATCCCTTTTTCATAATTTGAAATTCTTTAAATATTTTGTTGATTAGATATTTCACCGTTTTATATAGTATTATATTATTTATTATTATTTATAATATATGATTAATTATTGGTTGCATGCAACACGCCAGTTCACCACAAGTTCATCTCCTGACGAAGGGGAACGATTCCCGAAACGTCCCGAATTATCATTATTATCACTATTAATAATTACGAGCCGCTTCGCGGCTCGCTGAGCCGCCCACGTGGCATTTTAATCAAAAAACCATTCATTTTTGAGGCATTTGAAACCCCCAAATTCCAAAACCCACCCAAACAAAAACAACGCATGTGTTCCAAAAGCAGTTTATTTTTAAAGCTTTTTGGGGGTGAGCATTTGTTAACCAAACACAGCAACCCCAAATACGTTCAAAACATAACGCTTTCAGCCCATCGAAATGCACGACAACACAAAAACGCACAAACACTTCATTTTTTCAAGCTTTTTTTGGGGAGCATTTGTTAGCCAAGCGCAAAACCCCACATACCTTTAAAACAAACATATTTTATCATTTTTTGGGCCCCTTCGGGGCAAAGCTCTTATTCTATTAATAGTATAGATGTATTTACTAATTGACGGTCGTAGTTGACTTGATATTTAACCCACGTTCGACCAACGAGACGTGTATCCTTGCGGGGGGACTGTGACAACACGGCTTATTAATATTAATGGACTATGACATCATGGACTACTAATATTAATTAACAGTAGTGTCGAAGGGTGGATCAATAATTAAGGTCACCGATTTTAAAAAGGGGGTCATCGGAGCCGGTCCGATTCCCGATTCTGGGATAGGACCCGAATAGTCCACAAACAAGTTTTGATCAATTAATTTTGATCCATTGGATGTGCGCAAATATTGAAGGCAGACCTCAAGGGGGGGGGGATCTCGGCCGATCCAAAACATGAATTAGGGTCGGTGACCTTAATTCTTGATCCGCTCTTCGCCATTTATTACTGTTTAAAGCCACTGAACGCGGCAGAGCAATAGCCCACCATCGATCGTTTTCATTCTAATTTTGAACATTTGAATTTGATTCAATTTAAATTTAAATTTGATGTCGCAATGGGTGGACGAATATTTCCGTTTTTGTTTTTGATTTGTGATATTGATTATTGAATGCATAATAACAGCATAAAATACGTTGTATATGATAAGTTCAATTTAAATTAGATATTCAATAATTAAATTACAATTATTAATATGTTTTCATATATATAATATTATAACATTAATATGTAATGTTTTCATAATTCAGGTTTGACACACTATTGATCCAGTAGTGAATTATTTTGTGTTTCAGAAAAAAACGTAGATTCTTGCAGCATTCTTCAAGTTCAAATTATGTTTTGCATTTTAAAATTATTCTTATTATCATTACTCAGTGGCGATGTGATTTAACGTTTTGGAATAAAGTAAATAAATCATCATTTGATCTTTTGGAATAATGTAACATGGTGTAATTTGTAAGATTTTTCTTTAGCGTTTTAGAATATCATAATGTAATTTTAAAATTCAATAAGATTAAGACAATTGAATTAAAATTAGAGAATTTATTGATGAATCATGTGTTATCACGGTGTTATGATTATTTCAACATTTAGACAATTGTATCAATGCGTTATTGAAAATAATTTGTTGACCACAAAATACGAAGTATGATTTAAGAATTCAAAAATTATAATTTTCAATGGAAAATGTGATTTTGCAATTGTATCAAAACCACGGAAAAATTTGATTATGTATTTGTGTCAATTCTTTATCTTAAAAGTGTGTTAGCAATGTGTCAATTTAATATTAAATTTTCTGTGAAATTGAAATTGATGTTTTTGTAATCAATTTTGAAGTTTTTATTTCAAGATAAGTTTTACAAGTAAATATAAGTTTTTGATTTCGATACAACACAGATTGAGCGTCATCCATTTTGTTTTGCCAAAAACAAAAATAAGTTTCAATAATTTGAATGATATTTTTCGATTTGATGTGATCCAAGTTTGTAACTCAAATTTGCCAAGCCACGCTTCAACACGGTTTTGTTTAAATTTCAAATGTACAGCTTAGTTAGTGTGCCAATATATCTACAGCCCGGGATTTGCTTATTTTGCCTCAAATATATCATTGCCGCTTATTCGTTGTGTCAACAATATCATCATATACAAATTTATATAAATTAATTTATATAAATTTATAATTAATTTATATAAATTTATAATTAATTATTATATCAATTATACAATTGTAATTTTATATTTTATTTAATTGTTAATTATATTTATTAAATTATTTCATTACATTATTGCCCTTTTCAAGGCCATTTTTTGCCTCAATTTGGTTGCATTTTCAATGGAACAATTACAATTAAGCGTCATCCATTTTGTTTGACCAAAAGAAATACATTGATACAAAATAAATGCAAAATCTAAAATATGTATATTTTTATAATTTGCAAAAAACTTCAATCGATCAGTATACTACAATATTGACATGGAATCATAATTTATTTTATAATATATTATATATTATCACATTAAAATTAATAAGTTTGTTTCAACGAAGTTTCAGGTTTCATTTCACAAAGTAAGAATATGTTCTTAGTTTACCACAAAATATGTTGATTCAATTTAACATGGGTTCGTTGTTTTTTCAAAGCCTTGAAGCCCATAGTTTCAAGATGGGGGGGTCGAGCCGGGGTAAAAATCAATTCCTTTTTTTCAGGAAAAAAATACAGTAATTACTAATTAATTATTAAATATTAATCAATATATTTCATGCACCGTGGGTCCGGTTGAGGCTTCAATGTTTTTTGAAGCTCTGGTTTCACGTTGAAAAAACAACGAACACTAATTACGGTATATTTAATATTGTTTGAATTTCAAATGTCTTAGAGGTCAATAGGTTGAATTCTTCGGTTTCAGTGACCAGATATTTATCATTGTTGTCTTACAGTTGTACATTTATTTATCATCAGTTATTCAATTATTGATATTAGCAAGATGTGTTTTTAGATTTAACAAAATATGTCTTTTATTTATGAATCAGTTGATATTAGCAAAATGTGTGTTTCATTAGTTTTTCAATTTCAAAGGCTGTGTTCCTGTTTTAAAACATTGTTGTCAGATTAATGTAGAGCCAACAGATTTGTATGTAGTTTGGTATTGTTTAAATTTTAAGATTCAACAAATTCAGATTTTAGGAGTGGTTTTCAAAGTTGTTTTTTATTTATTGAGTAATTGTTCTCAAAAAATAAATTCTCCAGAGTTGATTATCAAGTAAGTAAAATTTTCAGATTAAACACATTCAGATTTTTGTGGTAGTTTTCAACGTTGTATTTTGATTTATTGAGTGGTAGTTCTCAAAAAATAAATTTTTCAGAGTTGATAATAAAACAAACAAAAATTAAATGCAATTATATATCATTTTTCAATCAATAATTGTTTTTTGTCAAATTTTAAGAAGTGTGTATATCAAGATGAGTACGTGTTGGTCAATAAATATTAAATGTATTGAAACAATCGTCATGAAGTCGTGTTTCTCAATATGGTTTTTTTTATTTACGTCATTGACATTTTTAATTATTTTTTCTCAAATAAATTCACAGCGCCATCATTCTGTTTGGCCAAAACAAATTAAAGTATATTATTTAATTAAATTAATAATTAAATTCAAAATCAATATCAAATAATCGACATGAACCTCCGAATATCCCCATGTGAAATTCAGATGGCTGAGAAATGAGTAAAACACAAGTCACCCGGGTTGAAGTCTCGGGGCAGGCAAAAACCCGAAAGCAAAATTCTTTTTTTTTTGGAAAAACGTCGTCACCGGAAAGTTGTCGCAGGTTACATCAATTCAGAAATTGTCGGAGACGTGCCCAGAACAGTTTCTGAAAAAGTGAGAACCTTGAAGATTGTGCAGGGTTCATTTTTCCATCAATGTAAAACAAAGCAATGTTGATTTATGTTTCGTCCTTTTCTTCTTTTTTTCATTCGGCCAATTGAATCAGCCGACCAAAATTCACAACAACCAAGCAAAATATTTTTTGTCCTCAAATTTTTCAAGTTGGGTGCCTCATCAAGGTTTTTGATTTGCCTTTCGTATTGGTTTTGTTTTTCAAAGTGAACTCGTCCGAGACAAGTTCAAGGTGGGCCGAAGCTCGTCTTGGAGAATTTTAGTCGAGCTCATTTAAGAAAGTTAAGTCAGTTCAGAAAGCTACGTCACAACACCAAGGAGGGAAACAATTTTCGAACAAACACGACACGACCAACAACCGGCACAGCAAATAAAAACAAAATGAAAGTTTGATCAACATGTTATCTTTTTCTTCTTCATTGCCGAATTTTGATTTGTGATGAACTTTTTGTACAAAATTCTTAAAATTATTCAACAAAAATGTTTTTTGGCATTTCGGAGGGTGGGGCTATTGGGATGTTCACGTCGATAATACTAATTTAATTAATTTTTTTGTATAAATTAATTTTCATTACCCATGGACACGATATTGGATTTTCCGATTGGATTTATATATAATTAGCCAATCAGTGAGCAGTACCAACAATCAGATTTAGTGATAACTCGCCACAGGAGCGTGAGTAACATAAGTGCAAGATGTTGCCAAAAGTAGTCATTAGGTTTTGATTTCGATACAACACCGACAGAGCGTCATCCATTTTGTTTTGCCAAAAAAAAAATTATATTAAGTAATTAATCATTTTATTTTCAATTCTTCAGTCTAATTTTTCACACAGTAATGTTAATCAAGCGTCGTTCGTGGTGCATGTCACGAATAGTTTGTGGCAATTTGACTTTTCTGTATTGGTGGTTTAACGTGTCAACGTGTTTTCTTGAATATTGCGTATATATTCTCCCACACAATTGGAAAACAAAATAGTACCACAAATATGAATAAGTGACCCAGTGTGAATGCCAAACACGGACAGGGCGTCAACCATTTGGTTTTGTAAACGAAATTTTATAATTGGCGATTTATTTTTGATGCATGTGCATCATGAAAATATTCATATTTAACGCGTTAAAATCCCGTTTTAATGTTTGAGAATTTATTTTCAATCTGAGTTTTTTGTAATTTGGAACAGTTTTGTTTTAGGTTTATAAATTATGTTGTATTTCTTATTTTGATGTATTATGTTTTGCGGTTTCTTGTTGTGATTTTGTATTTGCACCGCGGTTTGATTTATTTTTTGCTTTTTCATTTGATTTCATATTGGGGTTTTCGTTTTTTGTTCTTTTTTTGTTTTGATGTCTTGTTCTTCAATTTGTTCATCATCGTGATTGTGCCGACTAATTTGTGTGTTATATGTATTGGTTCTGGTTGTATTTCTCACATCGTAATGTTTTCAAATTTAATAATTCTCATTGTGCAATCATTAAATAATGTTTGTTTTGTTTTCTAAAATATTTGTAACGGATGAATAATTTTATTAATTTTGATTTAAACGTACTATATACAATTATAATTTGTCAATTGTTTTGTTGATCACTCAAATTTTAAACATATTCATATTTAATCATTTATTTTTGTTTTTTTCAATCGATTTAATTCAAATTTCGAATTTCTTAAATATGTTTTTAATGATTCAATATTTTGTGGACATATTGATCCTAATGTATAAAATGTCGATTCAATTTTCAAATTGTAAGTACTTTGACGTGGACTTGTTGGAGACATTGTTTCATAACGATTTGTTTTTTTTTGCACTTCGTGGACGACAGTGCGAACACATGGAAGTAATGTTCATGTTTTTTAATTTTCAAATTCTCATCGCTCATTTTATGAATTTCAGTATTCCAATTGTCAATCAGATATTTATATTTCAATTATCCATCAGATATTTGATATCAGGTGAGCGGTTAGGCAGGGTATCTGAACACAGAAATCAATCCAGTGGGGTTTGGATTCATTTCTATCACGAGGTATTTTCTTTGAAAAAACATTACAGTTTGACAATGGCGTTACAAAACGAGCCCCGCACATTTGCAAACAAAACGTTTTCGAGGAAATAGCAAGACATTGGAAATTCGATCTCGGTTGTTTCATTGACGTAGATCAATTGTTCGATACATTTGTGGATGTGCTTACATCAAATCAACCGAGTTCATACTGAAACAAACACGCATGCAATTGCATCAGAGCGATTTCAAGAAAAGGATATCAGAAGTCGGGTTTGCAATGAATTGGATATTGATTGAAACAACTCCAACCGAGCGTTATCCGTTTGTTTGCCATGTTTGATTATCAATATTCTTTTGTGTTGTTCAATGTAATGCAGTCTTCAATGTTTTTGGTTTTCATTCAGTAAATCACATGGATTGTCATTTCGCAAAAACGTCAAGAAATTCAGTGTTGCGGAATTAACCATTTTTGGTATTAATTGCAGGATTTCTGTTGATGTTGTTTTTGATTTATGATCATTGATTTTCTTGTCAATTCGGCAAAATTGAAAAATATTTTGTCCACCATATTGTGTTGTTTTCAAAATCAATATTGAAATATTTTTTTGGCAGAACATGTTTTAGTGCCATTTGTGTTATTTGTATATTTCATTCTTTGTTTTAGAACCAATTTTGGCCAAAGTTATTTCGTTCCGTTTTCCCAAGAAGACATTGAAGACAATCATAATATTTTGCAAAGCAAAGATGGCTTCGTACATTTTTATTTTTACATATGAAATTTCAAATATCAATATATTTCAATTGTGCAATTTTTTAAATTTCCCGACGGCTGTCTGAGGTTGTCCCTCGGCCTGTCTGACGGGTGTTTCAAGGACAGTGGCGAACAAAGTCAAGCAAATTGAGAAGACGCCGACCTTTTATCCCAACTCGCGGGGGTTGTATGGGTAATAATTTGGATATTGTTCATCGATCATTTCGCGGTCACAATTCCTGAAGCTTTCATCCACCCGGACCGAGACTCTGTCCCTTAAACAGCAGTTTGTTAGCCCATTGAAGCTCTAAGCTTCGCACCTCAAAAAGCAACGTGTCCTTTATTGTATCAATCCATCTTATGAAAATAATGGATTTTGGACTACAAATTGGCGGGCAAATTGCATTGCAAATTGCACCAAGCCAAAATCGTTTGTTGTCTTTTGGTTTTTAATGGGTTTGGGTCGGATTTTTGGTGGGGTCCCGCGATTTGAATTGATTTTTGACGGTTTTGGGTTGGGATTTGATGGATTTTCTTGTGGTTTTGGTTGGGTTTTGGCTTGATGTTTGTACTTTGTTGGTTTGGGTGGGCTATCGGTGCACTGTTCGGTTTCGAGATGTTTTTGCGGAACCGAAAACGGGTACCCCTAGTTGATATTCAATTAACAAACCAATGGCATTTGTTCGAGTAATAACTATTAACCATAGCAGTACACAACCTGCGCTATTGGCGGAGGCCGGGTAGGTAGGTAGGAGGGGAGGGAGGTTTCGGAGGGGATTTCGGAGGGGCGCCCCTCCTACCAATAGCGCAGGTTGTGTACGGGTATGGTAATAACTAATCATGGTACCAATAATTATTACGTGTGAAACAATTCGTATTCGCCAATGTCCAAGGTTCGGCCGCACTGACCAAGGAGAGGTAATCGAATATTGCTATGTTACACCTGCCGTCGTCCAGACTCAGGTTCTTTTTTCAATTCATTTGTCTATGCAACCTAATCTTTATTTTAAATTTATTAAATTTATTTTCATTTGTCAACGTCAAGATGATTTGATCGTTTGCAATCGAATTGAACTCACATCGTTTTGCCATTGCGAAAACAAAATGCGTCAACATTACGTATTTTCAACAGCAAGCATTTAGCATTCATTAGATCAATTTCAATGCGATGTATTTTGTTGTTCAATTTCATGTTGCAGGTTCCAGGCCCAATTTGGATTCCGAATCCGCCTCAGTACCCGGAATGCCAAATGACCGTCAGCAACACAATGATGTAATTTTTCAATGTTGTTCTTGTTTTTTAAATTGCAAGTCATTTATTTTTCCAACGTTTTTTTGTTTCTATGTCCAATTTTGCAAGTCCTGACATTAGATTGTGTTAATTAATTCAATGAGTATTCAAATTATTCAATGTTCCATTTTGAAATAATTAATGATGTTTGACATTTTTGTAAACATATTCCATTACTCCGGTTCGTTGACTATGTAGGACCAACCCGTCGCACAGTATCAACATGCAGCCACAGTCTTTTCAAGGACCGTCCATGCAGTGCTTGACGGAGACGCAGCAGAATATGGATTATTCCACTCAAAATCACATACGGAGTTCGTCATTCAACAGCCATATGGCGCAACATCCAATTCAAGGCCTCGTTTCGATGGGACCTTGTTTTGATTCCGATTCCGACGTTTCAACAACCACCAGTTCCAACACAGTGATTGTTGAGAGCAACCAATTTGTTCAGAATCCTGAATCTCAACGTCATTTTTCCAGTACATTATCATCCCCCGAAAACCATTCGGAGACCGAGATGTTGCAACAGCATCATCAACAACAACCCCCCGAGCAGCAACCACCCCAACAGCAGCAACCACCTGAACAGCAGCAACAACTTCAGCAGCAACCTCAGCAACAACCGCAGCAACAACCGCAGCAGCAACCGCAGCAGCAACCGCAGCAGCAACCGCAGCAACAACCGCAGCAACAACCGCAGCCACAACCGCAGCAACCAGCGTTACCGCAGCAACAACCGCAGCAACCGCAGCCACCACCGCCGCCACAGCAACCTCAGCAACAAATGCAACAGATGCATCAAATGCAACAGATGCAACAAATGCAACAAATGCAACAAATGCAACAGCAACAGATGCAACAGCAACAGATGCAACAGCAACAGATGCAACAGCAGCAGATGCAACAGCAGCAGATGCAACAGCAACAAATGCAACCACACAACATGCAGAACCAGATGCAACAGCAGCACATGCAACAGCAGCAAATGCAGCAGCAGATGCAACAACCACACAATGATTTCAATGTGAATGTGAACGCCTTTGGCGCGTTTGACCATAATTTTGGAATTCATTCTTCGATGCCGCAAATGTCATCTTCGTCCTCGGCACATGAACATCATAGGTTTCACAGCAGCCGCATTTTCCCGCATGAGATGCCGATGCCTTCTCCAATGATTCAGCAACAGCAGTATCCATATCATCATTTCGGTTTGAATTCTGAGAATTGCCACCGACAACACCAGATTTCGCGTGGAAATCGCGACGAGCGCCATCAGCGCGAGATTCCCCATCAAGAACGCACGCACCGGAACCGCCATCGCAGATTTGATAACCATTATAATTTTGACAGATATCCAAACAACAAACGAAGCTTGGGACGGCATCATCATGATCGTCATTACGAAAACCCTCGCAAGAGATCACGATTTGATGAGTCAGGCGATTCTAGCCCAAACCCAGTACGCATCCCTGTCGCAGTTTGTGATTCTGAAAGATACAATATTGAATCCAGCGCTTCTTCTCAAGACGCCCGTAATTCGGCAGTCAATCGCAACTGCACTGCAGGCGTCGGAAAACGTGTCCAGATCTCCTTGGAAAGTCGCGAGAATTTTCACGCGCACGTCAATTCAAATTCTTTCTGCTTCAAAAGGCGTATGTTCATTCGGGACATTTCTTTTGATGAAGAAACAAAAATCCGTGGGGGATCGGAACTGTCCAGCATTGAGATATCTGGCACAGTTCATGGCCCTGACACTTCTTCCAAATGGTCAGAATTTGTCGCTCGAGCCGCCGCCGAGTCCCAAATCAAAATCAACGTCGTTCGCCGCGTTATTCGTAACCCACGAACTGGTCGCGAGCTTCCCGAAGGACATCAAATTTCTCTTCCTCAATTGCGCAATTGCGCTCGCAGCCACTTCATCGCGATGGTGCGTAAGATCTACGGTGGCAATGTCCGCACATTGCGCTGGTCGCGCATGCGCGCCCAGCGATGCATCGACAACGCGCTCGAGGATCGTTTGGTTTCCGATGAAGAGCACGAGCTCGCCAAGAAGCATTTGCGCCACGTGTGCGCTTCCAGCGCTTTGCGCGTGGTCGCCCAACATTACCGCGAGCACATGAGCACCACATCCAGAGGTTCGCTTGTTCATGGGAACGATGATCACAATTATTCGCGCATTGCCGAAAACGAGTTGAACGTGCTCACGCGTCGCGGTTGCACGAATTTTACAGTTTGTGTTGTTAATTATATCATTTTTCAAATTTGTTTTATTTTGATAATTATTTAATAATTTATCAATTAAGTATTTGAAATGGTCATCCTTATTATCGACATGGCATCACAACATGCAATATTCAAAACCGGTGAGATTGTTTCATGTAATTACGTATTTTACTTTACTTCAAGGCAATGCTATTGAAATCAGTGTTCGATATATTTTTCTAAGTTTTCAGGTTAGATATGAACAAAACGTACATTTTAATTTAATTTGACACAACCTAGTAACATTTTGGGCGATATTTTGAATTGTCAAATCCAGCATATGGTTCTCGAATTGAAAATTCATCACCTGATTTTGTTGAATTGTAAAGCATGCTTTTTAATCCCATCCTTGTGTCGTGTATCCTCATTTTTTTGGTAATAAAATCAATGATCATATTCAACGAAAAATTCAATTGACTTGTTGTGTATTAGGTTTGGGTGCTTATCTTTCATCGGTGTCAATTTTGCGTGGTTTCGTTCGTCTTCTTGTTGATTCCCTCAAGGTTGAAAGCCCCGACACTATCATTGCGTGCATCCATGCTTCTTCTCTATCCTTTCGTTGCAGAATGCCTGTTGAAGTCTCGGTTGGGGTCGAGATCGACAGTAGGGTATTCCGCACCATGGATCTCGGATCCGTCCTGCAGGTCGTGTCTGATCCAATTCTCGTGGAGGATCATGCGAGAGTGCGTGTGCGTTTGGATGACGGTAGAGAAGGATATGTTTCCATCCGCGTACAGGATACCTTCTGCTTACTTCAAATTTTGCCACGTGATGACGCAGATTCGTCTCGTTGGGATATCGCGAGTGCTGAAAGCACAGTGGTTGTAAACGACAAAAAATCTTTGAAAGAAGCGTTCGTTTCTTTCGATTGTCAGAGTTGCACGTTCACCAAACACGTTACCATCGACGACGACCAAAATATTTCTGCAGGCCACAAACTTGTGAGCATCGATGTGGATGATGAAAAGTTGAGCGCGCACGATTTTCAGGGCGAGGAGGAATTTCAGAATTGGTTGGACAAAGTCCCTGCCATTGCCACAATGATCAATGTGACGGTGGTGGATACGACGATTGCCGAACGTGAGATTGAGGGGAACCTCTTCAGTGTTGAAAACAATGGCGGGCTCGACAACAAAATGAAACAGTGATGATCAATTATGTCAAATAATAAACACTGTATTATACTAAATATTAAATAATCATAAATTCAAATTGTAACCTGTAAACTCTGATTTGTCCGTGAAACCAATTGCAGGTTCTTGTCGCTCGACGTACATTTTAAATAATAAATTTTATTAAAAAATTATTATTTTACCTCAAATTTTGAAATTATCATCTTCTAATTATGCATCACAGTCTCACCACAGTGTGACCGTGACGATTGAAAACAATTTGATGACCGATATCGTTTTCATTTTGATGTAATTTGGGTCATGATAAAAATCAAATTTTAAGTTTCGTTTAAATATTTAATTCATCAAATTCATTTGTGTTATATGCACTTGAAATTTTAGTCCCGACATTGCAGCCGTCCGCGGCGGATTTCACAAGAAATGATTTTTATTTTTGTTGTCCGGAGCTGCTGCTTCTGGCGGAAATGTTTTCGGTTTCATGAATACGGTATCAAAAGATATAATTTATTCTTGAGGTATTTGTTACGAAACCAACGGTTTTGTTTTGATGCCAGTTTGATTAACAATTTTCAATGTTGGACGCTGGTATTGTTTTCAAAAACGTTTTCTTGCTTGACGGTATCAACGTTTCATGCGCAGACAGTATGCAGTTTGATATCCTTTCGAGAAGGTTGCAAATTGTAATATTTATAGATTTGTTTTTTTAAAGCAAAATTGTCGCAATGATTATAATGAAATAGAAATAATATAAAATAAGAAATTATTCAATCTAATAATATTATGAAATATTTGTATTGTTTTAATTCATTGCAAATTCAAAATATAATACAATATTATTATATTATTTTTTAATCACATGATGAATTATTTCATTACATCATCGCGGCATCAAATTTAATTCGTTTTTGTATGTTGCGTGCGATGCCACAATATCTGCATTGCATCAAACAACGCAAAAGGGTTATCTGTTCATTAATTCATAATTTTATACAATGAACGGTTCTGAATTATTCCTAGGAAAGCGCATTTGGAGGAATTTCGGATGCTCATTTGACATGGTTTTCGGCCATTTCACATTGCCAATTCAAATTTGGCATTAATTGGGTTTGGTGAATTTGTTGTTTTTAAAAAATCAATAAGTTAAATTATTAATTAATTCAGCAAACAAAATCACCAGTTGACATCACAATTATTCAAATTTGCGGGACCCAGATTGCCCCGCGGCACAAGGGGAGGTGCGCATCTGAAGTTTTCCACAATTTGCTCTCCAAGTAATATGATTTCATATTTAATTAATTAATTCGAATAATTTTTAAAAGATTAATAAGATTCAATGATTATATCATTTAAAAAGAATTATTCAATATATTATATATACATTATTGTAATACATTTAAATTAAATATTGCATTTATGTATTCATATTTTGTTGGGACAATGTCTTGAAATACGATCTAAATGAAATATGCAAAATTGAATGATTTTTAGTTTTGTTTTTGTTTCTCAGTGTAAATTAATAAAATGACAGTTGTCATGATGACATTCATCCAAAACATCAATTCATATGATTATAAATTTGATGATTTAGGACCACAAACACTTAATGATCTCTAAATAAATTAAATTTTATTAAAATTAAATTATTAACACTACAATTAATTCATCTTAAAATTTTGAACATTGGAACAGGGCTAGCTAATTGCAGCTTAGTGAAAGTGATTCAATTCATTAAACTTAAAATTTTATCTTTAAGTTGTTTAATTAATCGGTAACGTCGATCACGGCGACATGCCTTATTATTATTGATAATGAAGTACAATCTTGTATTTATTATTATTTAAAATATTTAATAATTTACATTGTTTTGTCATGTTTGCATTTGATAGCGTTTTCAAATGGGATTTTAATAAATTTCAATGGAATGCCATCGCATCGCATTCTTTGCAGGCTCGATA
>Ga0099798_10355_pt1 | contig 15674 bp, 10 predicted proteins | sample Uncmet_Sort29A_1_FD_89870 | JGI IMG/M metagenome (GOLD analysis project Ga0099798, IMG submission 89870) | Marine eukaryotic communities from CALCOFI LINE 67, Pacific Ocean - CN13ID_Sort29A_1 | ecosystem: Environmental > Aquatic > Marine > Oceanic | place: Pacific Ocean: Monterey Bay | collected...
TATTTCTCCGCAGCCTGGTGCCAGTCCTTGGCCTTGAACGCAGCGGTGCCCTCGCCCTTGAGCTTTTCGGCCTCGGCAGTCTTCTCCTCAGGCTCCATATCCCACTTTTCTTTCGGCTTCGGGGCAAAGCTGAGCAACTCGACCTCAAAGACCAGGGTGGCGCCGCCAGGAATGGAAGCCCCAGACCCCCTGTCGCCGTAGCCGTAATCCGACTTGATTGTCAAAACAGCCTTCTCGCCTGGTGTGTGTGTGTATGTGTTTGATAGTGGTTCTGCAAGGCGTGCTAGTGGGACCCTCTGTGTGCGCGCACACGTATATTTGCCGGCGCACAGCCGTCTATATCTCCACATGACACATGTATACTGGGGCCCGTCTTGCCCAGTAAACCCTCCTTTAAAAAAGAAAAGGAAGAACGATGAAAACTCGACAAACTCAACCAACCTTTCTTCATCGTCGCAAAGCCAAGGTCCCAGCCCTTGATGACCATGCCCATGCCCACCTGAAAAACGAACGGGTCGCCGCGATCCCGGGACGAGTCGAACTTTGACCCATCGGACTCAAGCGTGCCGACGTAGTGTGCCCTAACCTCGTCACCCTTGTTCGGCGTTGGGCCAGAGCCTTCCACCAAGATCTTCTTTATGATACCTCCGTCACCGGACACGTCGACGATAGTAGAGTCGTCGGCCATGTTGACGTCAATGACAAGACGAGACACTGCTGCTTATACTGGCAATGTGCGAGGCCGTGTGCGCTGTTGTTGTTGTCGTTGTTGTTGTTGGTTTTGTTTTTTGTTGTTGTTGTTGTTGTTGTTGTTGTTGTTGTTTTCTCAGTTTTATTCCGCCTGTGTTGTTGTTGTTTCGCGGAGAAGAAGAATGAGCTACCAGTATGTAGTATATGCAGTGGTGGTGCAGGCTGGTGGCGGTGGCCGAGTTCGAGCCGAGTGTTGCAATTAGTATATGCATGGCACTTCTTTCAGCAACGAGCGGTAAAAACATTGTGGGGAAAAAAGAAGTGCATTTTTTGCATAATCTATTATCGACTTTTATTGTTTTTTTTTGTGGTGAGGAGATGTGAAAGCGGGGGGGGAGAAGTCGATAATGTAAATTTCAGAGAATTCCCCCGGCGTCGATACGAGCCATTAGAACGACACGCCAAAAATTCTTTGACGAGCGCCGTGTACCTAGGTACGAGTACACATTACAGCTGTATGTACTACTATTAAAAGTAGTATATGCAGTAGTGTGTAGTTGTCGTTTGTAACGGTATATATACTTACGGTATAATTATAAATACACACGTGCAAGCAGTACCTCTCGTAGGTACCTACTCGTATACGAGTAGGTATGGATCATACAGCCGTCAATACAACCAAAATACAACCAAAAATATTCACTAGGGAATTTATCATCAAATGACTGAAAAAAGCCGGTTGTTACGATGACATTATCGCATTTTTTTGTATATGAAAAACGATAGTAAAAATAACAGTGAGAAGAAGCAAAAAAAAATGCAAATTATGATAGATATTTTTTTTTGTCTATCGGTATTGAAAGCAATGCCATGCTATACAACCAAAAAATACAACGAAATCATTTTCATAGCACGTACATATGGGAATTATAGTACTGGTAGTTTTCGAATGCTGGTTAGCTGTTGTTTTTGTTACTATTTTCAGGAAAATATTAGCAACAGCCATAGGATTTTCAAATGTATTGTCTTTCGAAAAAAACACGTAATTAAAATTACATATGTCTGTCATACTGACTATTGGTTTTATCCGGCAGCAAAAAATAGCAATATCTAGCTCCGCGGTTTCTATTATTCACATGGAAGGAAGGGGAGTTTGGTCTAGCTTCCAGGGGTTTAAGCTCAGCTGATACAGTACTTTCAGCCAGTGAAGAAAGTAGAACCGTATATTCTGAGACTGTACTAATAGAGGCACCCGAATATAGGACTATTTTGGTTGTATAAATACAACCCTGGTTGAAAAATACAACCCTGGTTGATACAACCAGGGTTGTATTTATACAACCAAAATACAACCACTTGCATCGAGGCACTAGTGACAACTAGTAGTAGTATCGCACATCGAGCTCTGAGCACATCCCGCGCATCCTGCTGCCGCGCCTCGCACAGCTCGTGCCCGGCGGTGTCACAGAAAAAAGACACGAGATCTATTTCCTAAGATTTTTTTTTTCCGGGGGCGTACTACTACGAGTACTATACCGGTACTACCGGTAGTAGTTTTACTGCACATGTGTTGTAGAAGACGTAGTTGCAAATATCACGTCACAGACAGTGTGACGGCAGTACGAGAGTGTGACGACTACACTCGTGTACGAGTGTGTGAGTAACGGGTGCGTGAGTAACGAGTGTGTCGGACCCACCACACTGCCACCACCACCACCACCACCACCACCACCACAACGCGGGGGATATCAGAGACGGCTGTGGTGTGGGTGTGCCTAACTTCAGTTTTTTTGGTGACTTTCTATTATGTCGGGCGGCTCCAGCATCGTCGACACAAAAGTCGTGACCAGCGCGCTCCTCGGAGGTCTGCTGGCCATATCAGTCTGGAAGCTCTACGAAAAATCAACAGCAGCAGCTTCCGCCACCCCCGCCACCACCGCCACCACCACCTCCACCGCCGCCGGCCGAAGACCTCAATGGAAGGCCATCGAAGCGGACCGCCAGCGAGCAAGGGATAAGGGCACGCCGGAACTGGTTTGCGAAAGTGACAGGCGATAACGTCACCACCCCAGGCCTGTAAAACGACAAGTGGCGTCACCTTGACCAAACACCAGGCCAACTAAAGCGACAGGTGATGACGCCGCCACCTCGTATCGCAGGCCAAGTTGATGCGGGGGGATCTCTTCAGCGCTGCCGACCCCGGGCTCCAGGAATTAATTCTACACGGTCACCGGCTCTGCGATGCATACAACGCACCGGAAACGCACGACGAACGCCCGGAGATTATACAGGTGTTGTTTGGCAAGACCGGGAAGGATCCGTACGTCGAGGCGCCGATCCACGTCGATTATGGGTTCAACATCACCGTGGGCGACAACTTTTATTGCAATTTTGACTGTGTGTTTTTGGACGGAGCGCCCATCTCATTCGGTGACAATTGCTTTCTTGCGCCGGGCGTTCAAGTGCTAACCGCTACACACCCGGTTGACGCTGTGCAGCGACGGACGGTTGAGTACGCGAAGCCTATTGTCGTCGGCGACGACGTGTGGATGGGTGCTGGGGTGCTGGTGCTAGCAGGCGTGACCATTGGTAGCAGGGTCGTCATTGCGGCCGGCGCGGTGGTCAACAAGGACGTTCCATCCGATGTCGTCGTCGGAGGAGTTCCTGCAAAGATCCTCAAGAGGCTAGTACCGAGGCCCGCGGTGCGTGCGGAGAAGGAGGAAGGCGACGATTGGTGAGGGGACGATGAATGGTGGGTGGTGAGCCTGTTACTGTTAGGCGTGAATGCACATGCCTGATTCGCAAGGGCAGGGGCGGCTTTACTTACTACATGTAGTACTACTAGTAGTACATGTACATGTGAATTCATGTATTAATATACTATGGTCGAAATCACCTAAAAATTACATCAACATTAAACCTTTTTTCTCGGTCGTCAGATTGAGTTAGAATGCATACGATAGTTCATTGAGCTTGTCTCGGAGACTTGTTGTACACCGCTACGTCGCCCCATTATGCGATACATGAACTTTTTATGGTGTTCTAGACAGAAATCGTCGAAAACATCAATCCAATTTTCTAAAGAATAGATGTCGTAGACCAAATCTGATTTTTTTTTCTATATAGTAATAACCCAACTACATTACCCGCCAAGTTGTAATGTCCGATAAAGACGCCGTTAATGCGTGGCGCCCGCACACCCTCATGGCTATGTCAAAGCGCGCTGTTTTGGGGGCCTTCAGAGGGGTTCTGAGGCTCCGAATTGGAGAAAGATCGGTGATGAGGCAGTTTTTTTGGCTTGATCATCATCATCATCGTGCAAAAGGAGGAGGTCAGGACAACAATGCAACAACGCGAACGAGGAAGGGCGAAGCGGGCTAGAAGGTAGAAAAAAGCCGCGGCGACTGCTCCTATCAGAAGAAACGGGTGCGTGTGAAGGTACATCAACATGCCGACCACAACGCATTGTACGTCAGTTCAGAGGTCATATCCCTTAAAAAAAAAAGATGATTATATTTAGGGGGGGGAAGAAAAGGGGTATGAGCCTTCGATCTTTGTTTCGATGTGATGATGCTGATGAATGATACAAAATATTTGAGCAAAACAAATGAAGGGATATGAGGGGCGGTGTATGAAGGGATACATGTATGAGGGGTATGAGCCTTCGTTCTTATTTTTTCGAGGTGTGTGTTTGATGATGTGATGGTGCGTGTGTGTTCGGTGCATGCGTGCGTGCGTGCGTGCGGCTCCCTCCCACCCCCCCCCCCCCCCCCCCCCCCCCCCCCCCCCCCCCCCCCCCCCCCCCCCCCCCCCCTATGCATAGGCCCTAATATATACTAGTAGTACAGTACAGCTGTACGTGTACTAGCTACTAGTAGTACTAGTACGTATGCATGTACTAGTATGTGCATGTACTAAGCTTAGTACAGCTGTATTATTAGTATGCATACATAGCAGTGTGTTGTACTACTAAGTAGTACCTAGAAAAGCACGCCCCTGCGGCCGCCGCCGCCGCTGTTGTGGTTGAAGATGAGCACCTGGTTGAGGAGGAAGGAGGCCTGGGCGAGGAGGAAGTACAGCAGCGACGTGAAGACGCCCTCCGTCAACGGCAGTGCCAGGAACCGCTGTACCTCGCGCGGCGCGCACGCCTTCGTGTTGCTGAATCATGAGAACACGGGAAATCCCAATCACAACGCAAATCGATATCGTTCGTGCGGGCGCCCGGCCCGGTTAGACAAAAAATAAGTAAACGCTGAACAAATCATGTTCGTCTCGACTGCATTCTTAGGCGATGAACACATGGAGAAAAGATCGGAGGAGATTAATGCAGTCGAACGAACAAACGAACGAACGGAGGACGGAACGCAACGGACGAGCTACCCAACCTGTCCATCAGACTGAGCACTCTATCCACCTGCCCGGCGTTCATCGCCTTGGCCTTGTCCTTGTCCAGCATCGCCAAGGACAGCCGCTCGGCGAGAATGGTCGGCCCGTGCTTCATCAGCGCCCCAATCTGCTGGCCTGTGTCAGTGTGCGTGTGCGCGTTTGCTTTTTGTGTTTGTTCGATGGTGTGTTGGTGTGTTCGTTTGTTCGTCGGTTGGTTGGTTTGTTTGTGGGTTTGCATCCGCCCGCCCGCCCGCCAGCCAGCCAGCCAGCCAGCCAGCCAGCCAGGCATCATCACCACCACCACCACCATTGTTTGTTTCGAAGTCACACCAAGCAAGCAGATCATGGCATATGATTTTCCGTGCGTGCGTGCCTTCATGCGGCGCGCTTGGCAACCAGCCCCTGCTCTACCTACCTACCTACCTACCTACCTAGCAAGCGATCAACCTTCACAGTTGTGAGCATTTCAAAACTGTGAGCAATTCAACCCCTCGTGCTAGGATTTCAATAGCAACGCGTCTTTTAGCATCATTTCAACTGCGCCAACAATTAACTCTCCCGATTGTGCTGCTAAAAGACGTGTTGATATGTTAATACATCCTAGCGCGAGGGGTCAAATTGCTCACACACAGTGTGAAAGACGCTCGCTTGCTCGCTAGCTATTACTAGCTAGTGCTACTACTACTACGACCATCCTGCATAACCTGTATGCACGACGACGAGCAAGACGGTCCAGGCGCAGGCGGTGTCGATCGTGCGGTCCACGCGGTAGCGCATCAGGTGCGGGACCAGACCGTCGCTGCTAGCCTGATTTTCGAGCGATCCATCGATCTCGATCGATGGATCGATTCGCCACCTTATTAAAATCCTAGGATTAAAATGTATCTAATTCACCCACCCACCCACACACCCACCCATCCATCTTTCCATCCGTCCAGTACATCCACCCATCCATCCATCCATCCACACACCCACACACCCATCCATCCAGCCATCCATCGTTCCAGCCATCTATCCATCAACCCATCGATCCATCCAGGCAGGCGGACAGGCGGACAGGCGGACAGGCAGGCAGGCCTCAAGAAGGAAGTCGAGGAAGAGGTCGATCACCGACCAGACAAGGAACGGGACCAGGAAGAAGAACCCGACCTGCATGAGCCAGGAGGTGTACTTCCCCTTGACGTCGCGCAGATAGAGCCGCAGCTTCATCCACGCCCGGCAGTTCTGGATGCTGTGCAGCCGCATTTGCCCTGGAGTGATGAGTGCGGTATGATGATGATTATATACAGCGTGGAGGATCAGACAACGCACGTCGAGGGAGGTCAAGATTTCTTTTGGCACTGACGTGTGTCTTCTTCTTCTTCTCCTCCTCCTCCTCCTCCTCCTCCGCCTCCTCCATGCATTGATGTGCATATTAAATAAGAGGACTTCGTGCATCCACACGAGAACATTCGACGCACTCTCGACTCCCGCATAGTATAATGAAAACGCATGACCCTTCCCCTGAACATGTAAACACAATGAGTACGCCGCCCCCCGTGGTCGTCGTCGTCGTCTTCTTCTTCTTCTCTCTCTCAGCTTGCTCACCGGCGCCGCCACCGACTCCAGCGAGGCGGAACTCCGTGAGGCGTGCGAAGCTCTCCCACCGCACGACGCTGTGCCCGTAGTCGCAGATGAGCGTCAGGAAGACCAGCCACAGCAGCCACCCTTGCGCCAGGGACACGACGAAGTTGAGCCCCGCGAGGGAGGCGTCGTGGCGGCGGAGGGAGGCGTCGTGCGACATGTCGAGCCAGCACCCGTCCCTCGAGAGGACCGTGGACAGCGCGGCGCGGAACGCGGCCAAAACGAACACGCCGCACAGTTTCAGGCAGGTCGGGTACTCGTTCTGGTTCCTCTGATGCTGCCCTTTCACCACGTTGTAGTAATCTTTGATGTTGACCCAGGGGTGCGGGTGGTGTGCATGAGACTGTGACGGTTGCAGGGTGGCCAGGTAGGAGTAGGCGCGGGCCCTGCCCTTCCCCGCTTTTTTCCCGCCGGTGAAGGTCAACTTGTCCGCCTCGAAGCTTCGTTCCGCGCGCGCCTTGAGCTGCTCGTACGCGTCGCGGAGGCCGAGGGAGTACACGCCCGTGTTGCATGCGAGGAGGAAGGCGAGGAAGAGATGCATGCTGACCTGGTATTGGTACGTGTTGATGCTGAACTCCACCCCCACCGCGTCGTCGCACTTGGAAGGAGCGGCCCCCGTCATCCCGTGCCGGTCGTACCAGGCGATGAGGAGGAGGCCCACGAAGGACACGAACTGCGCCAGGAACACATTCGTGCGCCACCACCGGGCGCGGAAGAAACGGCTGTCGTCGATGACCATGCGCCAGTGCTGCTTGGAGGCGCAGCCCAGCAGGGGGAAGACGGGCGGGCTCGCGATGGCGACGAAGGAGAAGAAAAATGCCTGGAACGATAGAATGTGCGTGTACGATGATGCGTCATAACGCTGCTACATGTATTACAATACGGAGCAGTGCGGTGACGTGTGTGTGTCGTCATCTTGCTCCAGCGGCCAGCCCATCGGACCCACACCTGGTGCATGGAATTATATGTTGCGGTTGCGTTTGGCGTCGTGACTGTCCAAAAAAGACGGGCCTGGGGCGAGAACGAGAACATTTGCGAGCCCCAGGAAACACGGCCCTTTCCCCTCTTCCTCCTGCCGCCGCCGCTACCACCACCACCACCACTGCTGTTGATACTGAAACCGCTCATGAGCGGGGAGATCGGCGAGAGGGGACTACTGTTGTCCGCGTTCAGTGCCTCTTCCTCCCCACTACCACCCACCCCACCTTCCTCCTCCACCCCCTGCCGCCGCCGCCTTGCCTGTCGCTGTGGGGGAGGTGGTAAAACTTCACTGAAGCTGGTACTGCTGGTGGCGGACGCCATCTCGTCCTCCCCCCCCTCCTCCACCTCCTCCTCCTCCTTCTTCTGTTCCTCCTTCTCCATGGTAATGACGATGCGTTTCTTCTTCTTCTATGTGTGCAACTGTGAGATCTACTCGTGTGAGAGTGCTCCCGAGTGCTCCTTGTGCCTGCCTCTACATGTACAGTACGAGTAGGTGCCTGCCTAAGCTAGCTACTACACCGGCAGGTACTACATGTAGTACCTATTTAATATAGCTAGCTAGCAGCTAGAGCTACTAGTACTACTACATGTAGCAGCGAGTAGGTACGAGTATGAGATGGGGAGGGGAGAAGTGGGTTGTTAATTAAGTGTACGGTACTAGTACCAGAGGTACTACCATAGAAGTACAGAAGGTACTATTAATAGTATTTTAATATTTACAGGTGTACCGCCCGTGTAAATTAGTAGTCGTACTCGTACACGTACGTACTTAATTAATCCTTTTGCATTTGAGTGTTGTATTATATGTGTGTGTACATCTTCTGCAAGTGTGTATTACTCCGAGGTCGCGAGTTCTTGCCCGCAATACGTTATTGTATAATAATTAATTATATGGCTTGTGATTATTTTTTTAGCCGGCAGAGTCGTACTCTTGCATTAGTTAACTAGCAGCTGCTATTAACTACCGGTAGCGTCGCTAGAGTAGCAGCTGCTGCTAGGTAGCTACAATACTAGTATAGCTGTACATGTACCACTGTAGTTCAGGTACCGTACGTACCAGCAGTACAATAATTGACCTTTCATGGTCATGGTATCTTTTGAAACCTTGAAAAGATACTATGCATACTGAGCTCGTCGTAGTACGACGCGTCTTGCGAGGACAGAGAATTACGACAGCAGCTGCGAGCGAGTATACGAACTCGTATACGTACACCCCTCCTCCTCTATCTATAAATAAAATAATAGGTACTACACAATACCCTTATACTACTACACCCTATTATTACAATTAATTACTATATAGCAATTATTATATTACCGGTAATAGTGTTGCTGCACAGTGATGGTACATAATATATTACCATGACACCACACCGTGATGACTGCCGGCGTGACCACACCAAGCACAGAAACGAGACTACAAGATCAGCAGAGACGGCCACGACGACGCAGCCTGGGAGGGAGGAAGAAGAGGTGGGGGGCGGGGTGGGGGGCGGATATATTGAGGAGAGCGGTGCTGCGCAAGGAGAGGCGCGCCAAAAAAAACACACACAAACAAGCGACGGCGAGACCCTCCACAATGGCAACAGCAGCAGCAGCAGCTCCAAGCTCCTGCCGGCGGCTCCTTCTCTCCGCCGGTCGCTTCCTGGCGTGGCGGGAGTACGGAGACCTGGTGAACGGCTACCCGATTTTCTTTCTGCATGGGAACTTGAACAGTCGTCTCTTCACCCCGACGTGGGAGCGGACGGACGCGGATACCTCGGCAGCACACGCTCGAGTGATAGCCGTCGATAGACCAGGGTATGGTCGCTCGTGCTTTGACCCCGAAAAAACGTACGCCGCCGCCGCCGCCGCAGCCGCCACAGCCGGCGTCGTCGTCGTATTCCCCCCTTTTTTTCTGGAACAGACAGACAGGCTGGCGGATGGACGGACAGCGGCACGTTCTGGGTGGAAATAGAAAGGGCGCCAATAAATCAGCACGCAATGCTATTGTATATGAAACAGGTACTCGCGGTGGCCGAACGATGTCGCCGAATTAGCTGCACACCTGGGCATCGAGTCTTTCGGGGTCGTTGGATACTCCAGCGGTGGCCCGAATGCACTCGCGTGCGCTTCAACCCTTGGGTACGTACGTATACGTGCATCTGCGGAATCGTCGACTCAAATGATGGTGTATGTCACCTTTCCACGGACAAGGACACCACCACCACCATCGAAACAAAACACATGTACAGGCCCAAAAAAGTGCGCGCGTGTGGCTTAGTCAGCTCCGATGGGCCCTACACGGCCATGGACGCAGAGGGAAGTGTGGGGGGGGGGGCTCGTCGAAAAAATGTTCGGAAGGCCTGGACATAGCATCCGCCACCGTTCTGTTCTCTCGCGTCCCTCCCTCCCTCCCTCCCTCCCTCCCTCCCAGGCCTAGATCAAAGCTGAACCCACTGACGTCATCGCAATGCCGCTCGACCCGCTGTCGTCCCGAGAACCATCACATTGACCACGGTCAGCCAGGCCCTCAGTGATTTCCCACTGCAACGGGTCCAACCTCCTCCTCTCCTCCTCCTCTCAATGCAACAACAGCAACAGCAACATCAACAACAACAACACGCAGGCCAAGCGAGGGCGTGGACAACGCGGTGTGCATAGCGCGCGCGAAGAAGAACGCGGAGGCCATGCGCGCATCGTACGCTAACATGAACAAACCCAGTAGGCGCAAGATGGCGTTGGCCGACTTGGACGAGGTTTGATGATGTGAGGTATATATATATTTTTTTCTTGTTCATTTTTGTTTTTGCCCCTGATGAAGAAACCGGATTGATTTCAAAGGTAAGAAATCGGATTGATTTCAAAGGTGTGCTACGATGATCCCACGATTCAATGCTCACCCCGCCCTCACGAACGTGCTCGCGGCCAGGCCACACTTCAAGATATGTCCGTTCTCTCCGGCCCGTCCCAGGACACGCTTCTTGAAAGCAGAGCGTGGGGCTTTGCCTTGGCTTCTGTGCACACGCCGGTGCTGCTCTGGCACGGCGAGGAGGTCAGTCGTCTTTTTGGTGTGCTATTCCCGTTTGATGATGGAGCGGGAGACGTTGTTGGATGCCTCTCTATTATCCATCACTCCAAGTCTGACACTTCAAGTCTGTCTGTCTGTCTGTCTGTCTGATAGTCTGTCTGTCTGTCTGTCTGTGTCTGTGGGAGAAATTGTGTGTATTCTTTCCATCATCCTTTTCAATAGTCTGTCTGTGTCCGTCTGGGCACATCCGTCCATCCATCCATCCATCCATCCCTCCATCTGCCTATATACATATGTATAAATATGCAGGACGTGGATGTTCCTGTGGAGGTGGCGCACTACTTCGTCGAGAAGATGGGGTATGCGGGGCAAGGCCACATCCTGACCGGAGAGAACCATACACTCATTCGTCGGCACTGGCGAGGGATCCTTGAAGAAGTCATTGCAGCAGCAGCAGCAACAACGGCAGGAGGTAGTAGTGATGAGGCAAGTAAGAAGCCCGTTGGCGGTAGTAGTGGTGAGGGTTCGACCCCGAGTAGGGCTGGTGGTGGTGGTCATCCTTTCCCAAAACTATAGGGGGATACTACACGTACTTGAACCACAGTAAAATACAGCTGTATGCATAAATATATATATTATATACTGTGGTATGTAACGTCGCGGTCGTATTTTTTCAGCTGAAAATAGCATAGTGACACAGGTTTTTTCAGGTGAAAAACTTAGATATATGTATATACTTAAGTACTTGTCACCAGACAGACATGCATACCGCCCTGTCAGCAGACAACCTTTGTCAGGTAACATCATTTGTCAGCTGACAGATAGCTTAAGTACTTGTCACCAGACAGACATGCATACCGCCCTGTCAGCAGACAAACTTTGTCAGGTAACATCATTTGTCAGGTAACATCATTTGTCAGCAGATAATGTCTGTCAGTAAGCAGTTTTTGTTAACAGATAATGTTTGTCAGCTGGAAAACTTGGATATATATATACTAGTATATATATATGTACAGGGTGTATACGTGTTAAAACGTCGGTATGCTGCAGTGGACTAAAGTCTACTCTGCGGGGTCAGATATGCAGTGTCCTAAGGCCTGCTGCTGTACGGTGTACAGTATCACTTGTAGTTAAGTGCTCTTTGGTTTTAGTTCGGGACCGACACGACGACCAGTGTCGTGTGGTCCGAGTATTTGTGGCGTCGTACTAGTACGTACGTACGTGCCATCCAGAGTATTAGCTTTCCTTACTAAGCTAATCCCTATAACTACAAATAGGTAGCACTACTAATGCAGTAGTTACCGGTATGTCCAATACTCGTACCACGAGTAGCCAACTCGTAGTACTCGTACTACCGGTACCCACACACTAATACACTACCACCCAAATTGCATCTGCAGATACCGACTAACCTCCTACCAGTACTAGTCATCCCTCGTTTGTCCGATGCATGTACGCAAGTACATGCACATCATCTACCAGCTGAATACCACAGCTGACAAACGATCAAACGATCCATCCGATTAATCATCATGCATTCGAATAAAGATCCGAATCTAACAATTAACCGTCGACTAGGCATGGCGGCTAGCCAACTATCTAGTGCTCCCATTCGGGGTCCTGCTACTATAATTTACCTCGTAACAATACGTGTATACAGTGTGTAAGTGTAAGCAAGTTACAGTTACAGTTTGCTGTTGGTCATCTCTGCCGGCACAACCCACTTGTCATACTGCTGTGCCGTGAGCAAACCGAGGGCGACGCCCGCGGTCTTCAGCGTGGTGCCTTCCTTGAACGCTTTCTTGGCGATCTTCGCGGCGTTGTCGTACCCGATGTGGGGGTTGAGGGCGGTCACCAGCATCAGCGAGGACTGCATGAGGCTCTCAATGCGCTCGCGATTCGGCCTACATGTACACACACGCGTACTAACTTAGTATACAACTTATATACGAGAGTATAATACGAGCTCGTATAATACCCTAGGGTATATTCATATATATTATATTATATTGTGAGTGCGATGAACCGCTCTCCTGACTACAGCTACTAGCGATCAACCTTCACAATGGTGAGCATTTCAAAATGGTGAGCACTTCAACCCCTCGTACTAGGATTTCAATAGCAACGCGTGATTTTGCAGCATTTCAGCATACGCCAACACGTCAACAAACGAGTTTCGCGATTATCCTGCAAAATCACGCGTTGCTATCAAAATCCAACTACGAGGGGTTGAAGTGCTCACCATTTTGAAATGCTCACCATTGTGAAAGAAGCTCGCTAGTAGAACCGGGATGTAGTAATTCAAATGCTTCTTTGACGTAAACTATTTCTTTTGTTCACCACCATCGTCATCATCATCATCATGATCACCATCACTTCCATTATAATCATCATCATCGTCATCATCAGCAGCAGCAGCAGCAGCAGCAGTAGCGGCAGCAGAACTGTCTCCTGCCCATCATGACCAATCACTCCCAAGCATCCATCCCATGAAGGCAGGTGTGACGGAATTGGAAAACGATATACGATGTAATCTTGCAATCCCCCCCCACAACCCGCATCTTTTGCCCGGCGTCGTTGCCCTCGCGAGAATGCAGCAGACAGTACTAAACAATGGAGATAAAAAAAAATTATCAAGGGCGGGCAAAAAATGCGGCCTGTGGTACGTTAACGATTTTCGCTGGGGGGGAGAACGTTGTTATTAAAGCACTTGGACTTTGGCTACCATTGCCCGCCAACCACCACTACCACCACTGACAGGCCGGATGCCCACGATCATCTTGTCCGTCACTGACCGGCATACGTCAGCGAGCAGGCGCAAGGACTGCAAGTTCTTGAACACGATGAGCGGCTTCGCCACGTTGAGTTCGAACGTGCTGCCAAAGATCTGCCCCGCGGCGACGCTGACGTCGTTTCCCACCACGTTGCTGCACGCCATGAGGGCCGCCTCGCACTGCGTTGGGTTGACCTTCCCAGGCATAATGCTGCTGCCGGGCTCGTTGGCCGGAATGAGCAACTCGCCAATGCCGGCGCGCGGGCCGGACGACAGCAGGCGAAGGTCGTTCGTCACTTTCATGATCGACAGAGCCACGGTCTTCAGCGCGCCGGCGAGGAACGCTTGCGCGTCGTGGGCGGCGATCGCCTCGAACTTGTTGGGGGCCGAGATGAACGGCAGACCGGTCAAGCGAGAGACTTCCTTGGCCACGGCGTCGGCGTATCCGGGCGGGGTGTTCAGACCCGTGCCCACGGCCGTGCCCCCCGCAGCCAGCTCAAGGACGTGCACTGCCGCCATGCCGATCCGTGTCTCTGCGTTGACTATCTGCTGCACGTAGCCGCCGAACTCCTGGCCGAGCGTCAAGGGCACGGCGTCCATGAGGTGCGTGCGCCCCAGTTTCACCACGGAGGCAAACGCCGCGGCCTTGGCCTGCAAGGCTTCACGCATGTGCTTGAGCGCGGGCAGAAGCCCGTTGTAGATGGCCAGCGCCGTGGCTATGGACATGGCCGCCGGGAAGGTGTCGTTGGACGACTGCGACATGTTGACGTGGTCGTTGGGGTGCACCGGTTTTTTCGAGCCGATTGTGCCACCGAGCAGCTCTATCGCCCGGTTGGAGATGACCTCGTTGGCGTTCATGTTGCTTTGCGTTCCCGAGCCGGTCTGCCAGACTACGAGGGGAAATTGGTCGTCGAGCTTTCCCTCCACGACCTCCAGTGCGGCTGTCCGCACGGCGCGGGCAAGCTTCGCGTCGAGACGCCCTAGGCGCTCATTCACCGTGGCGGCCGCGTGCTTCATCACACCCAGCGCCCGAATGATGGGCACTGGCTGCGTCTCGACACCAATCTTGAAGTTCTCGAACGACCTCTGCGTCTGTGCCCCCCAGTATTTATCCGCAGGCACTTTGACCTCACCAATGGAATCGCTTTCCGTTCGCCAGCTCCGTGGTGGCCCGCCCGAACGTTCGACGCGCCGTTGCACGACTTCCAGCGCAGCCAGCGCCGGTCTTGGCGTGTGTTGCACGACTTCCGCTAGCCTCGTCCACGACGCTGGCACAGGCATGGTGGTGGTGGTGGTGGTGGTGGTGGCGTTTGTATCTTCTCTGGTAGTAGTAGGTTAATATTACGAAGACTGCTTACTATTACTACAACAGCTGTAGCACCTTCCCTTGCCCCTTCCACTGGTATAGCGGTGGCAGTCGTAGCAAAGCAGTGATGCATGCAGCAATATATATACTGGTCACAGTTGCTGTCGTCGTCGTCCTCTTCTCCTCTCCGTTTGACCGCGTCGTTGTCCTGCCCACCCCTGCTGAGGTGCGAGCGCAAGAACCATCTACCCAGCAGTGTCTATCTATCTACCGCGCGGTAGATGGGTAGTGTTTATCAATATTCGAACCGATCATATATAGAACCACCCAAGGAGGAGAACCCCCCCCCCACCCCCCCACACGGGGCGGGAGAAAAAAAATATACACGTTGCACGTATACTGCAGTACGTGTGTACGTATGTACACATATATATATTTGTAATCTTATATTATGATGGTATATATATGCATATATATATTATATTATAGAGAGGTAGTGTTTGCGTTATGCAAGTATAGCGTATACGTACATATAGTATATATATCGAAGTTTTTCACCTGAATATATATATTATATACGTGATACGTGTGTATGCGTGTACTAGCTTGATAAATACAGTATTTTATTATTGCTGTATTTTACAACTGTATTTTATTAATCGAAAAATGCACTGTATTTTATTGTATTTTATCATTTGGGGGAAGATACAGGAAAAATACAACGCGAACTGGGCCCAAAAGACCGATTTGGGGTCCATTTGGGGTTGATTTTGGCATTTGGGGGGCCATTTCGTTGTATTTTATAAGTGACTGTATTTTACTGTATTTTATGAAACGAATAATACAGCTGTATTTGACAGTATTTTACTCTTGAGGAGCTGTATTTATAAACCTAGTGCGTGTAC
>Ga0099798_10356_pt1 | contig 15657 bp, 14 predicted proteins | sample Uncmet_Sort29A_1_FD_89870 | JGI IMG/M metagenome (GOLD analysis project Ga0099798, IMG submission 89870) | Marine eukaryotic communities from CALCOFI LINE 67, Pacific Ocean - CN13ID_Sort29A_1 | ecosystem: Environmental > Aquatic > Marine > Oceanic | place: Pacific Ocean: Monterey Bay | collected...
GGCATTATTGATTAATACGCATCGTAACCCTAACATTCGAGGCCGGCGTTTAACGGTACGTAGTATTCAGCGTATTATAACGGGCTTAAGTCGCCGAGCTGGATTTTCAATGACACCTCATACATTGCGTCATAATTTTGCCACAGATATGTTAAATGCTGGTGCAGATTTAAAAACAATTCAATCTTTATTGGGGCATCGTAATATTCAAACAACGCAAATTTATGCCAAATTATCGGATCAATTTGCATTGGATGAATTAATTGCGCATCATCCTTTTTTTAAGCGATAGTTGCGTATATTGTTTAGATAGTACACGCATGGTACACTAGAACTTAAAAAGTATTTATTAAGTAAAGGAGATAATAATGACAAAATTAGGCGATAAAAATAAAAAAGAGGTGTTGGTATCCAATCAGCGACATGAGACAGATACTGGATCAAGTGAGGCTCAAATTTCTGTATTGACAGCCCGTATTAATCATTTAGTTGAGCATCTTAAGCGTCATAAAAAAGATCACCATACTCGACGTGGGCTTTTGACTATGGTTAGTCGTCGACGCAAATTGATTCAGTATTTAAAGCGTAAAAATCCGGATATATTGGCATCAGTTGCTAAGAAATTAAAATTAAAGCTTAAAAACTAGTACTCTATAGCAAGTAAACGGTTAAATATATAGAGATTCATAAGGAAAAAAATTAATATGATTAAAGGTGGAATAACTCAGATACAGGAAATTGCAGGACAGAAAATTGAAATTAACACGGGGGTTTTAGCAAAGCAGGCTAACGGTGCTGTTACTGTAACGTGTGGTAACTTGGTATTATTGGCGACGGCGGTTATGTCTAAGACGCCGAAAGAGGGGATTGATTTTTTTCCACTTACCCTAGAATTTTCGGAAAAAATGTATGCATCTGGCAAAATACCCGGGGGATTTTTTAAACGAGAAGCCCGTCCCAGTACAGATGCAACATTAATTGCTCGTTTAATTGATCGGCCTTTACGGCCATCCTTCCCGAAAGGCTTGTATAACGAGGTTCAAATTATTGTGACGGTTTTATCTTATGATGAGACGGTTCCGATGGCGCCACTTGCAATGGTAGCGGCATCAGCAGCTGTTTCAGTGTCTGATATTCCCTTTAATGGGCCTGTTGGTGGGGTATTGGTTGCTCAAATTGATGGTCAATTTGTTGCCAATCCGTCTCCGAAAGATCTTGAGCGCAGCACATTAGATATTATTGTCGCGGGTACCAAAGCAGCCATATTAATGGTTGAGTCTGAGGCCAAGGAAGTGTCAGAAGACACGATTATTGATGCGATTATGTTTGGCCATGAGGTGATTAAAGAGACTATTGCGCTTCAAGATGAGTTGGTTAAACAAGTGGGAAAACCTAAGGTTGCATTGCCTGACGTTGATCCTGAGTTGACGCCAATGATTGAAAAGGTTAAAACGATTATGGGAACCCAAATTTCGGATCAATTAACAGGGGGTAATAAAGAAGAAATTGATGCGTTTTTAAAAGACCTTGAAACGCAAGTGTTAGGTCAATTGGTTGCTGATGATTTAAGTAATGAGTTTCTTGTTAAAACAGCTTTTAATACAGTTAAAAAAGATCAGATTCGAACAGCCATATTAACCAATAAGGTGCGTCCAGATGGGCGTCAATTAGCTCAAGTGCGTCCCATTGATGTGCAAGTCAGTATTTTACCCTCGACACATGGATCTGCTTTATTTACACGGGGAGAAACACAAAGTTTGGGTGTTGTTACATTGGGGACAGACGATGACGAGCAATTAATTGATGGGTTGGATGAAAAAACAACCAATGGCTATTATTTTCATTATAATTTCCCACCATTTTCAGTGGGTGAATGTGGACGAATGTTTACTGGTCGCCGAGAATTGGGGCATGGGGCCTTGGCGCAACGGGCATTAAATCCAATTATTCCTGGCAAAGATGTGTTTCCGTATACCATTCGTATTGTATCTGAGATTTTAGAGTCTAATGGATCGTCGTCTATGGCCTCGGTGTGTTCGGGGTCGTTGTCTTTAATGGATTGTGGGGTGCCGATTAAAGCCCCTGTTTCAGGGATTGCCATGGGATTATTGATTGAAGATAATGATCATATTATTTTGTCAGACATACAAGGCTTGGAAGATCATTATGGGGATATGGATTTTAAAGTGGCTGGGACAGAAACGGGGATTACAGCGCTTCAATTGGATATTAAAGTGGCTGGGTTGTCTAAAGAGATTTTGGTTGAGGCACTTCAGCAAGCCAAAGAAGGACGACTTCATATTTTAAATGAAATGAATACGGTATTAGCAACATCACGTCAAGATGTCTCTGAAAATGCACCTAAAATTCATTCATTTTCGGTTAATCCTGAAAAAGTGGGTATGATTATTGGGCCAGGTGGTAAAACAATTCGTAAAATAGAAGAAGAGACCAAAGTAACGGTGTCAATTTCTGATGGTTCGACTGGTATGGTTAGTATTTCTGCTAAAAATAAATCCCAATTGGATGCCGCATACGATACGATTATGGGGATTGTTAAAGACCCCGAAGTGGGGGATACGTATAACGGTAAAGTCGTTAAAATTGTTCAATTTGGTGCGTTTGTTGAAATTTCACCAGGAAAAGAAGGCTTGATTCATATTTCTAAATTATCAGATAAGCGATTAGAAACGGTTGATGAAGTGGTTAGTGTGGGGGATAAAATTGATGTTAAGATCAATCAAATTGATAATCAAAATCGGATTAATTTGATTCCGGTTACACCATATTAAGAAAAAAATTGTGTTTTTTTTAAAAAAAAGATACACTAAAATTAAGGATTAAAGGAGGCATTAATGACTATGAAATTAATTGGTAAAATGATGATATTCTCTGTTGCTTTAATGGCAGTTGTGGGTTGTGAGATGAAGCAGCCAGAAAACTGGGTGGCCAAAGTTAATCGGACTTATATTACGCAAGATGACGTTGAAAAACAAATGAAACAATATCCCCCTAATGTTCAAGCACAACTTAAAGATGATCAATCAACAGTGGTTACGCAGTTAATTAATCAAGAATTATTGTATAAAGAAGCCCAAAAAGAAGGGCTTGCATCAAATCAAACTTATATTAAGCAAGTGGATCAACTTGAACAACAGTTTGAAACAGCTAAGCGACAATTATTAACCAATTTATTAATTCAAGAAAAAGTAACGAAACAATTGACGGTATCTCCTGAAGAAATACAGCAGTTTTATCAACAAAATTTATCTCAATTTCAAGCGTATGAACAACGCAATGCTAGTCATATTCTTGTGAAAACAGGTAAGGAAGCCCTTAAGGTGTATGATAAAGCCATTGCAAAGGAAGATTTTGCTGAATTGGCTAAGAAATATTCAATGGATCCAACGGCACAATCGGGGGGTAATTTGGGATGGTTTAGAAAAGGACAATTGGTACCTGAGTTTGAAAAAGCGGTTTTTAATTTACGACGTAAAGGGAGTATTTCACGAATTGTTAAGACTCAATTTGGATATCATGTCATTAAATTAGAAGGGATTAAGCAAATTCCAGAGCAAAAATTTGATGATATTAAGCCGCAAATTCAACAGTTGTTACTTAATCAAAAACAAAGTGAAACGTTAGCGGGGTATGTTAAAAAAATTGAAGAAAATCATAGCATTACACGTAAATCAGATATAGACAAAAAAGAAATTGAACAAGATAAGACCATTTCACAGGCATCAAGTTCACATTCTGAGGATGATTCAGGACAGGCACATTAGGACGGATTTGATATTACTTTGGGAATAACGCAAACCAAAACCCTATCGTGTTCTGGTAGGGTTTTTACGTTACGTTCTTATGCTAAGTTAAATTTATCTTTGTTGGTATATAAGCCTAATAAAAGCGGATATCATCCGATTTGTTCGGTATTTCAAGAAATTAGCTTGTCAGATCAGCTTAAGATACAATTTACTTCTCAAAAAGACTGTGTTATTCGGTCTAATGATGGTGACTTGCCCACGGATCATACTAATTTGTTAGCTCAGGTTTATTATCAATTTAAATCAATTATTCCTTATGGAATGTTAATTGATCTTCAAAAAAATATACCGATAGGGGGGGGCTTAGGTGGTGGTAGTAGTAATGCAGGTGCATTAATTCGATTTCTTATTCAATCCTTTTCGCTGTCTTACTCAGATCAACAGCAAATTCGATTGGCCAAATCTTTGGGGTCAGATATTCCATTTTTTTTGAAAGGGGGAACACAGTTGGTTCGTGGGATTGGGGAGAAATGTCAGCGACTGCCAGCCAAAGCAGGACAATTTTATGTGTTGGTTATTCCTGATATTTCAATAAATACAGCAGCGATTTTTCATCATTATGATTGTGATCGTCAAAAAAATCCGTTGTTGCCTGCCACACGAACGCCTCAATCGATTCTAAGATATTATAAGGGCCCCAATACCTTAAAAGAGACGGTGTTTAGGCAGTATCCCTTACTTAAAGACGTTGAAGATCAATTATTGGCCTTAGGTACGCCAGAAATCCATTTATCAGGGACAGGTAGTACCTTGTTTTTTTATACAAGTACGTGGAAATCTGCACTGCAATGGAAAGAGCGATTAACCAATCAATTAAAATCGTGTACAGTTACTAACTGTCAGATTTATGCTGTTAAGCCAATAAGGAGGAAATAATATGTTATTAAATCAAAAACAATGTGTTCCATGCCAAGGCGGTATTCCGCCGTTAACACCTACTGAATATCAGCCATTACTATTAGAATTATCAGGCTGGGAAGTCATTGAAACCCATCATCTTAAAAAGCTGTTTGAGTTTAATAACTTTGTTGAAGCCCTTCAGTTTACCAATCAAGTGGGGGCGCTTTCAGAATCAGAAGGCCATCATCCCAATATTTCTTTAACATGGGGTGAGGTTATGATAACAATTTGGACGCATAAAATTGACGGTCTTACGGAAAGTGATTTTATTTTAGCTGCAAAAATTGATGCGTTACTATTGAATGATTGATCTAAAATGTGTTAAAAATATGAACATATGAGTCTTAATAGCGATCAATATGAGCTTATTTTAGAAAATTGGGTTCATGAGTTTGAAGAAAACCCTCACTATACACAGGAACTAAATAATAGTACGTTACCGGTTAAAGCCCATTCTCGTCAATTTTTGACGCAAATTATTGATTTATTAAAGCATGATGATATTCATCATCTGAAACAAACCACGGTTAAACCGGTATTTGATACCTGGCATTCTATTATTCAAAATCAATTGTCTGCGGGTTTAACAACAAAAGAAACGGCGCTTATGATTTATGCCTTAAAAACATCTTTGTCTAAGTTATCGGATCAATCCAGTACCATTAATACAACAGATCGGGAAACTTTATCGACGATATTGGATATTTTAGGGATGTTAATTTTTGAGATGTATACCTTAGAAAAAGAAAAGTTAATTAGTAAGCAAAATAATCAGATTCAGTATTTGCAAAATAATAGTACGATTAAAAAATCAAAATTAATTGGTAATAGTCCCGCGATCTGTGCTGTGTATCAGGCGATTGGTTTGGTATTAGAAAATGATATTACGGTGTTGTTACAAGGGGAGAGTGGGACTGGAAAAGATATTGTGGCCCAAACGATTCATGATAATTCCAAACGCTCGGCAAAGCCGTATATTGCGATTAATTGTGGTGCGATTCCCCGAGAGTTGGTTGAATCTGAGTTATTTGGTCATGAAAAAGGGTCATTTACAAGTGCTGATGCCCAAAAAATAGGTAAATTTGAATTGGCAGATGGGGGTACATTATTTTTAGATGAGATTGGGGAGTTACCACTTGAAACGCAAGTTAAATTACTACGAGCCATTCAAAATAAAGAAATTGAGCGTGTTGGGGGGACTGGTGTGATTCCGATTAATGTTAGAATTATTGCGGCAACCAATCAGCGTTTAAAGCAGTTGGTGGATGCGAAACAGTTTCGGTTGGATTTATATTATCGCTTGAATGTATTTCCGATTTCGATTCCGGCATTACGGGATCGCAAACAGGATATTTTGCAGTTAGCGACTCATTTTTTGGCGGTATATGCAGCACAAAATCAGTTGCCAGCGACTGCATTAACAGATGAGGCCCAACAGTATTTATTAAATCATTCCTTTGAAGGCAATGTTAGAGAGCTTGAAAATATGATACAGCGGGCTTTAATTATTGCACAGGGTCATCCGATAACCAGTACGATTTTGGCTTTGGAGCCAGGAAAATTAGATGTGGCTGAGGCGCCGGTGATGGCGTTACCGGCGTCATTATCAAATCAGCAGCCCTTACAGTCTTTAGCAGAAGTTGAAAAAAATGCGATTACTGATGCTTTGACGATTAAAAAGGGAAATATTCAGCAAGTGGCAAAGGCATTGGGTATTTCACGAACAACGTTATATAATAAAATTGAAAAATATGGGATTAATATCTAATAAGATCAATTTTTCTACCTAATCCCACCCGAATCGTATTGATTACAGAAATATTGTCAAGATCATTTATTTTCTTAATTGTGGCGTTAAAATTGCCCTCTGTGCTTTGATGCGTAATAATAATAATTTCAGCCGTGCCGTCTTGGGGCGTGGGTTGACTTAAGGTTTGAATACTGATTGATGCTTGACTGAGTTCATGGGTGATTTTTTCCAGTATTTGGGGCGTATCTGTGGCTTGTAATCGAATGTAATATTGATTGGATGTTTTTGTAATGGGAGAGACGGTTACCTGATGAAGTTCGGTTTCTAAATTACGGCGATTCATTTTTTGACTAATATCAAATGCAATATCAATAATATCAGACACTACAGCTGACCCTGTTGGGGATCCACCAGCACCTTTACCGGACAGAAGGACCTCTCCTACTGCGTTGCCAGAAATATAGGCTGCATTAAACTCATTATTAATATTGGCCAATAAATGGACTTTGGGGATTAATGTGGGATGTACCCGTAATGATAATTGGGTTTCTGTTTCACGGTGACCTAAGGCCAGTAATTTAATTTTATAACCCAAGGCATCGGCATGTTGGATGTCTGCTAATTCAATATGACGAATGCCTTCATGGTAAATATCATCAAGTTGGACATCGGCTTTAAATGCGACAGCGGCTAAAATAACCAGTTTATGTGCAGCATCAATGCCATCCACGTCCATGGTGGGATCGGCTTCGGCAAATCCCGCATCTTGGGCTTTTTTTAAAATGATATCAAAGGGCTGTTGCTCGGCTTCAATTTTGGTGAGCATATAATTGGTTGTCCCATTTAAAATTCCTGCAATATGGTCAATGCGATTGGCTGCTAAACCGACTTTTAATGATCTGATAATGGGGATACCACCGCCTACTGAGGCTTCAAAGTAAATGTCAACACCGTTTTCTTTAGCTAAGGAAAAGAAGGTTTTTTTGTGTTTCGAGACCACTTCTTTATTGGCCGTTACAACATATTTTTTATGATTGAGTGCCGTACAAATATAGTCTAATGCCGGTGTTTCACCACCCATTACTTCAACGACAATATCAATATCAGGGTTTGTTAATATATCAGTGACATCAGTTGTCAATAGATCCTGTGGTATCAGGTTTTGATATTTTTTAGGTGATCTAACTGCAATTTTAGTAATACGGATGGGTTGGCCTACTCGCTGTGTTAGTAACGTGGTATTTTGAGTCAAAATCTCATAGACGCCTTGTCCCACATTGCCAAAACCAATTAAACCGATATTAATCATAATCTCAGTACTATAGCAATAGTTATTACATTTCTACAATGTGCGTATTGGCATTAATTATTATTTAGTTATCATTTAAAAATTGATCCAACGTATTCATTAATTTTCCAAACTGGGTCCAGTCTAAAGTGGGATGACTTTTAAAGGCATCATAGAGTTGTTTAACCCGATTTTTTGATACGGGTAATGTGGTGTTGGTCCCTGTGATAGCTTGGGTTTTAATCCGATCATTATCAATGCCTTGAAAGACAGATTTAATGGCATTATCCAGTGTATCGGCCATAACCACTTTATCGCCATAAGAGAAAATAACACGTTTAAGTTCTGGAAACTTACTTTGGGTGGCTTGTAAATAAATGGGCTCAACATAGACCAATGAATCGCGAATGGGGATAACCATTAAATTACCGCGAATAACACGGGATCCCATCTGTCCCCATAATGTTAGCTTTTGAGAAATAGTGGTATCTTGGTCAATGCGAGATTCAATTTGCATCGGGCCATAAATCGTTCGTTCTTTGGGGAATTTATATACTTTGATTTCGCCATATTCATCGGGGTCACATTTGGCGGACATCCAGGCAATCATATTGTTTTTATTGGTGGGCGTAAACGGAAGCATTAGTAAAAAACTTTCTTTGGAATCACCCGGTAATCGGCTGACCATGTGATACGGTTGCATGACTTGTTCGGATTGCTCGTAGGTTTCACTGGGGATGGCCCAGAGATCTTCACGGTTATAAAACACCTGGGGATCGGTCATGTGATAGGTTTGATACATATAGGATTGGACGGAAAATAAATCTTTGGGATATCGAATATGGTTGCGTAAATCATTTGGCATATCTGATAGCGGGTTAAATAAGTCCGTATAAAATTCAGCGTATGCATTAATAATGGGATCGTTGGGGTCGGCAACATAATAATTGACTGTGCCATCATAGGCATCGATTGTAATTTTCACTGCATTTTTAATATAGTTGAGGCGACGGTTAAATGGTTCAGAATACGGAAAATGTGAGGAAAATGTATACCCATCCAACATCCAGACTAATCGACCAGCGTCTGTTACGATCATGTAGGGGTCATTGTCAATTGCGATAAATGGGGTGATTTTACGGACAATCTGGGTGATATCTCGGTCATAGAGTAAGCGACTCTCTCCATTAATCAGTGATGAAACCAATAGTTTCATATCCGAAAATTTAAAGGCAAATAAAAGACGCTTTAATAAGCCATCCAGCTGGATGCCGCCTTTTCCCTTGTAGTGGGTGTAGACGTTGGTATCCCCTTTGGGGTAATCAAATTCTTCTTGATCGGTATTAACGATAATATAATTATTGGCTTTTTCGCCAAAATAAAGTTCGGGGCGTGTAATGGGTATATGGGGTGATGTGGGCGGTAAATCTTTAATGTAGAGCTTGGGCAGGCCTTCTTTACTTACTTCGTTGACCGGAGACATACAGAGGCCGTAGCCATGGGTATAAACCAAATGTTGATTGGTCCATGTTTGGGCTTGGCTGGTTAGTTGGGTGATATCCAGTTCTCGCGGTGAGAGCATGACTTGTTGCAATTGGCCATTAATCATATAGCGATCGACATCGATATTGCCAAACTCGTAATAGAGGCGAATTTCTTGAAGCTGGCTTAGTGTTTGTTGGAGCGGTTCTCGGTTCCATAGTCGGATATTGGACATGGTAAGGGATTCAGCCTGGATGTCCGCTAATGTGAGGGTATTGGAGACCGGGAATTGTTCATCGGTGATTTTATGAAGGCCATATGCTTGGCGGGTAAAGTTAATATTATGGGTGATATAGGGTTTTTCTTTGACAATTTCATTGGGTTGGACAATATAATTTTGGATGAGGCCTGGGATGATGGATGTCCCTAATAATTGGATTATTAATAAGCCAATTCCCATAAATACAGGGATACGTTTTAGTGGTAAAAGGGCCCAGAGCCAGATTAATGCGCCTAATATTGCATAACCGATGGCCAATATTGAAATAAGGGGTAGGCGGATATGGTGATCTGTATAGCCCATCCCATTAACAACGCCACTTGTACCCATTAATAGGTCAAAGCGATCAAGCCAAGTGCCGCATCCAATTAAAATGAGAATGGTACCTACTAAAAATAAGACATGATATTGGATGCCTTTACCAATTTTTTTGCGGGTAAATAGGGCCGGGATAAGGTTTTCGGATAGGTAGAGAAATAGTGAGACTAATAATGATATGATACTGAGGGTTAAGCCCCAGTTTTGAATTGCATTTAAAAAGGGAATAGAGAAGAGATAAAAGGATATATCTCGATTAAAAATGGGGTCAATACTACCAAATGGGGTTTGATTTAAGTATAAAATAATGGTATCCCATTGGCCTTTTGCGATTAAGGCTAAAAATAGTGATAAAACAATTACAGCGATTATTTTTAGCGCGTTATAAGCTGTTTTTGATAGTTTGGATAATTGTGATTGGGCAAAATTGGCTTGTAATTGTGAAATAAATTCATCAAGAAAGGGAATACCAGTTTGGATGCGGGTTGATTGGTCAGTGGTGGTTTGCTTACAGTTGCGACTGGCGATTTTGACATGGGCACTGATCCAGATGACGGCGATTCCAAATGCCAGGCCAAATACGAGTAGTTTGGATTGAATTTCTTTTAGCCAGATACTTGAAAGACCAAAGGAATCAAACCACAGATAATTGGGATATAGTTGCATAATAACTAGAAATAAGATGATTGCTGGGATAAGTAATAATAATCGTCGGCTATTGATCATTTGAGTCTCCTTGACTTAAAATCGAGTATTTATATTGTAGCAAAGTGTTATATAAAAGGGTAATTGTTTTATCGTGGTCAAAATTGACACCTTGTTATCCTTACGTTACAGTTAATGATTCTATTGGTGTTATTATGGCGGCGTAGCTCAGTTGGTTAGAGCGCACGGCTCATACCCGTGTTGTCAGTGGTTCAAATCCACTCGCCGCTACCAAATCGTTGTTATTTCCTTCCGTGTTAGTGGCATTATCTCTCCCATTTTAAGCTTGCCCAATGAAATGGGTCCAATACTGAGTCGTTTGAGATGAGTGACTTCTTGCCCTAAACATTCAAAGGTACGACGAATAATCCGATTACGACCTTCTTCTATCGATAGTCTCATTTGATTACTGTCGGTGATTTGGATATCTTGAAATTCTACCGGCCCATCCTCTAAAATAATGCCTGCTGTTAATCGATTCACCGTGTGTTGATCTAACGGTGTTTTGAGGGTAACAGAATAATTTTTTTTAATGGATTGACTGGGGTGAATGATGGCTTGGGAAAAATGCCCGTCATTGGTGAGTAATAATAAGCCTGTTGTTTGTCGATCCAGGCGACCCACTGGAAATACGGGTGCCGGAAGGGGGTTGATCACATCGGCTAAGCATCGTCTGTTTTTGGGATCTGATAAGGTGCAAATCATATTTTTGGGTTTATAGTATTTGTAATAATAAAACTCGGGTGCAGATGATAATACCTGGCCATCTATGATGACATGGCTATTGTTGGGGTTGATTTCTGTTGTAATATCAGTGATTATTTTGCCATTGCATTTAATTTTGTTTGCGTTTAACAGGGCTAAAATTGCACGTCGTGAATATTGCGTTTGGGCCGCAATATATTGCTCTAATTTAATGCGTTTCACCGTGTGTGTATGGGTTTGTTAATGGGGTCATTCATGACATGGTTTGGGGTGTACGGTTGGACGGTTTCAAATAAGGGGTTTACCAATAATCCCGTCCTTCGAGATGTGGTGATAATGGCGGCATCATGGAGATTTTGAATTTCACGTTTAGATAATGGGTTTGAGCTTATAAATTGCCAAATAATGGATTGTTTTATGCCTTGCAGACTATTGGTGGGATACTGGGCTTTTAATCGATTATATCGGGTGTAATCATCCGATGAGTGTTGTTTACAGACTTCGATGCAATAGCTGGCATCATTGGTTTGGGGGAGTGTGGATAAATGATAATTTTCTTTGTTGGGGTTTAGTAATTCATATGATGATGAAATTAGCGGGTCTAATTCTGTTTTTGCATCAGCTAGATTAGAAACGGCAATGGTTAATGTGCATTTGCGGTAACGGTTTAATTGATGGATGGGAGAGGGGATTCGATTTTTGAGGGATTCAAATGCCGATACGCAATGTAAATCAATATTCTTAGTATAAATATATAGTCTTAATTGGATCATGCGGCTTCTTTTAAAGCAATAAATAATTTTTCCCATGGGCCTGGTGCATGGGTTTCTGATGAAAAAAATGCATGTTTTTTTTGAGGCCAATCACCGGCAATTGATGTTGGAATTTGTCGGCATAAATAGGCCCTTTCGGGATGGGGCATCATGGCAAATACATTGCCGTTTTGATTGCCAATCCCGGCAATATTATGGGTTGATCCATTGGGGTTGATGGGGTAGTGATCCTCTATAGATCCAGATGCTGTACAATATTGAAATGTGGCCAATGGAGATGGTGGGGATGATTGGAAAATAAATCGGCCCTCTCCATGATTAATGGGGATTGGGATGACATCTGTATTATCAAATAATGTGGTAAAGATATTTTGTTGGGGTTGAGAGGGTTTTACAAAGACCCAGTCGCAGATAAAGCCATGAGAGTGATGTTCTTTTTGGTTGGGGGCTAAGGCCATTTCAATATGCTGTGTGGCATTGGTATCAGGAACAAGACCAGATTCTGCTAGAATTTGACAGCCATTACAGATGCCTAAAATGGGTTTGTTGTCTTGTGCTGCAGTAACAATGTCATCCATAATGGGTAATTTAGCGGCGATGGCACCTGCTCGTACACGATCCTGAAATGAAAATCCACCTGGAATAATGTAGGCGTCATGATCATGAAATTGTGTGGTGGGTGTTGTCCATCTTAGTAGCGTCGCTGACATGCCATAATATTGGATGGCAGCTAGGGTTTCTTTTTCGCAGTTACTGCCTGGAAATTGAATAATACCAATTTTACTTGCCATGATGACGTGTAAAATCCTTAATGGCATTAATCGCAGCAATCATGCCATCAGAGACGGCTGTTGCAATTTGTCGGATTTGTTTTGATCGGATATCACCAGCCGCATAGATGCCTGCAATATTGGTTCGCATATACTCATCTGTAATGATATAGCCATCTTCATCAATTTCAACTTCTAAATTAATAATGTCTTGGGGTGGCTTGCGTCCAGCATAAATAAAAACACCATGCACATCGACCCATGTATGTTGTCCTGTCATGATATGTTCAAGCTTCATTTTTTCAACATGATCAATACCAAAGACATCTGTAATTTCTGTATTCCAAATGACATCAATTTGGGGGTTGTTAAATACTTTATCTTGGAGGGTATTGACGGCTTTTAAGCTATCTGATCGATGAACAAGATATAGTTTATTGGCAATATCTGCGAGATATTCTGCGGCATAACAGGCACAATTACCGCCACCAATGACAGCCACGTCTTTGCCTTGGTAAAGTTCCCAGTCACTTTGGGCGTAATAGGAAATTCCACGTCCTAAAAATTGGCGCTCAAATTCGGTTTCAAGGGCTTTGGGCTCTAATCCTGTTGCAATAATAATGGCTTTTGCTTTATAGGTATTGCCTAAATCCGTGTAGACTAACTTTTCTGTAGTTGATGCGGATGAAATATCATAAATGGTTTCACAACTTTGAAAGACATCATAATCTTTGAGCTGGGTTTCCATTTTATCAGATAATTCTGTACCCAATATCCCATTGGGAAATCCAATATAGTTATAAATACGATATGCTGTTGCGGCTTCACCACCAGGCAGTGTTTTTTCAATTAATAATAATTTTAACTTGGATCGTGAGGCACACAGGGCTGCAGACATGCCGGCAGGGCCGCCACCAATGATGATGATGTCAAAACTATCTCCATCTTTTGGGATGTTTTTTTCTTTTTTAACGGCGACTTCTTCGATCATTTTTACCCTCTCATTTTATCTCGATTATCGTCATTTATCGTTTATTATACGTTAATGATGATTGATCATATCATTTTCAGCCTATTTCTCCAAATCAGGTGTAAGCTTTAGTATATTTTCGTTATAATATTTCAATGTATAGTTTAGGGATTAATATGGCGATTCAGCCTTATGGGTTTTCTGTTGTAGATGTAGGTTCGGTTTGTATTGCGCATACATTTCAGTCTGATTATGCCCGTTCCGAATCCATGAGTACCCATATTACTTCTGCAATGGCCACTGTTTCGTTGTCATTGAATCAGTTGACTTCTATCGGTGTTGTTGTGGGGCCGGGACAGTATACAGGTATACGGATGGGCGTGACGATGGCTAAAACCATGGCAATGGGATTATCTATTCCTTTGGTGGGGATGACTAGTTTTGAGGCATTATTATATCCGTATTTGGTTCATTCAGGGGTGTATTTAGTTTGTTTGCCAGCTCGTAAAGATGAGTATAATGTTCAATTATTTTCGATTAAAAATCAGCTACTAACATCATTGACGGATCATTTTTCATTATCAACGTCTCAGTTAGACGTTTGTTTAAATACGTTTAACTTTCCGATTTATGTGGTATCAACTCAACAAATGCCTACATGTGATCGGATTAATAAAGTGATACGGACCATTAACGCAAGTGATGTGGCAACGTATGCCCATCGTTGTGTTGTTGATGCAGCAGATGATGCCAGCTATCATTGGACCCAGATATCTGCGCTTTATTCTCATTCTCCGATTTAGGTATAGATAACCGTATTTTATGCGGTTAATTCAGTCCAATAAAATGTTAGGATAAGTGCAATACTGGTTAATATGCTCATGAGAGAGAGTAGTAAAAATATGGCTATTTTATGTTGCGATTTTTTGTTATTTGCTTCTGTATGTGATTCGGCCTCTTGTGAGATCATAGGGTGATAACTCCACCGTTACGGTGTCACCTAGTAAGATGCGGATATAGAATTTCCTCATTTTACCAGATATATGGGCTAATATTTCTTGGCCAGTTTCTAATTTAACCCGAAATTGGGCATTGGGGAGACATTCAGTAATTTTACCATTGACTTCAATTACATCTTTATTGGTTGCCATTCTAAGAGTATATCCTTATTTGATTGTAATTTGTAATAATTTTCGGTTTTGGTTGATTAAAGACAACTTTCCGGGGGCATTATAGCGTGTTTTAATGGCTTTATAGATTTTACGTGCAGAGTTGAATGTCTCATGGTCTCCCCAGATAATATAATCAATGGTGTGGTTGGTAACAACCACTTCCTTGGATGAGTTTGAGATGGCTTCAATGGCAGTGATGACGCTGTCTTGGATAGATTCAATTTGATCGCTATTAAAATTATTGCTATCAATCGATATAATGGTTTTGTATTGTAATCCTTTTGTGATATCTGCTTTCCAGTAGTTGGATACGCGACTGAGTAAATTGCTTAATGCTTGTAAAACAGCTTCTTCTGTGGATACATAATCTTCGCCACGACGTGATTGACTGTGACCTGTTTCTGATCCAAGCAACCGACCTGTTGATGTTTCGAATGCCCGTAATGTGGCGGCATATTTTTTGGTATCATATTCTGCAGTAGATGATGAAATGTTAAAGTCGATATACACATCACTTCCCAATTGTAATGCCAATTCATAGGCGGGATCATCCGATGCATTGCTGAGTTTTAATTGGGTTTTGGTGATTTGATTTAATTTTTCTTGTTGGTCCGGTAAGATCACATCATATTGTTTGATGGTTAAGGCGCCTTGAATGACACCTGCTGCATGTTTATTGATGTCATTATTGGTGAGAGATTCAATCACATTGACGCC
>Ga0099798_10357_pt1 | contig 15654 bp, 11 predicted proteins | sample Uncmet_Sort29A_1_FD_89870 | JGI IMG/M metagenome (GOLD analysis project Ga0099798, IMG submission 89870) | Marine eukaryotic communities from CALCOFI LINE 67, Pacific Ocean - CN13ID_Sort29A_1 | ecosystem: Environmental > Aquatic > Marine > Oceanic | place: Pacific Ocean: Monterey Bay | collected...
TATCGCACTCTTTTTTTCAACCACATCCTCTGCCGCAACCAACCGCGGCGGCGTTGTGGGTGCTGGTACTTTCCCTTCAAATACTAGTTTTGCCTGTCCTACGACCAGATCTACCTCCTCGTTGAGCTCTAGTAGCTCCAGAAGAACGACCTCCCCACGCTCGTCTCGCTCTTGGCCATCGCTCATATCCGTTTTCTCCTGTATCGCCGCCGCTAGCTTGGCGCGCGCACTTTTTAATTCCGTTACGACGTGCCGAAGGTCGTCGCCCACTTCTTGCGACGCTATCATCCGCTTTCCTTTTGCATATATATTTAAGCACGCGGTCGACAAAAGCATGAGGGGGGGAGGGGTGCTGAGCAGGCGTCTTTTGGCGGGGCGGCTATTGTATTGTGGAACTGCGGCAGAATATAAAGGAAAAAGGGGTTGGGGATTTGGTATAATTTGCTCTGAAAAATAAATGTCACAATCACTCGGTTTTGAAAACGTCGTCTTAATGGATGGATGCGCAATCGTGCTCCACGCGCGTCTTGGCCTGAAAAAGCAGTGCCTACTGTAAATCCTGCAGCAGTGGCGGGCCTGAGCGCCCGCCTCAACAAGAGGGGGCGGGACGAGCTGCGCGGAATGTGGCTAGTCATATAGGCGGTATTGGTAGTGAGGTTGTTGAGCAGCCGAAGGGAGGTAGTTTGTTGATAGGTGCAATGGACGTAAATGCAGCTAAACTAGCTGCGAAACGCCAGAGCCAGGAGCGAAAGTTGCACAAACCACGTACGGCCAAAGATGAGTTAGTTGAGGCCGTGTCACAGCAGGTTCCGAATAAGGAGCAGGTCTCGGCCGTGGTCACTTCTGCCGGCACGGCGGTCCTTTCAGCTACTGAGGCGGCGTTAACCAGTGCCGAGGATGCGTTAAATGTGGTAAGTAAAGCGGCGGCTTCCGCTGCAAAGAGTAAAGCGCGGATACCGTCATCTTCTTCTGGTTATGCGGGTAGGGGTGGGGAAGAAGTATTTGAGCGCGAGCCGCTTGTCGACGAGGAGGCCGCCACAGCAAATCCCATATCAAACGCTTCCGACGTCAGGACCTTCGACCGCGTCCCCTTACTAACCGACGACCACATGTCCCCTTGCAACAGCCCAGTAAAGAGAGAAACAGTACCCACTACTATAATACGCCGGCAGAGTAAGGAGAAAGATGAGTGGCAGCTAGTGCAGCGCGAGGGCGTGAATCCGTTTTGGTACAATCGCCGGACGAAGGTCAGTCAGTGGGAGCCTCCAGATCACGTCGCAAAACTTGTCGATCAACAAAAGAACGACTGAACCTTTTCACATGAGCTAATTTCAACTTTTTGACTAATGCTTAATATATATATATATATATATATATATATAATTGTTCCGTCATGTCAGTTTGCATTTTGAAAGTTGTTGTGTGTTCGAAAATGTGTAAGTAACATCGATTATGTTTTGTGACTCATAATTTGAAAACAGCTCAAAGTACAGTAATAATTATATCAATTCATACGCTATTATGGTTCATTTTCAGTTCACGACAGCTCATTACATTGCAAGAAATCATTCAAAGTTAATATTCAAACAGTTACAGTGCTAATCATTCAAATAATATCAGTAATACTAATTTAAAAGAAGTAATTATAAAAAATGCATAGTTTTGAGATAGCAGACCCGGGGAGCCCCGTGACGGGGGACAGCCGGGCGTCCATGGCCCGGAGCGAGCTCGATTTCGAACAAAAGCCCAAGCGGGTGTGGGGGCAGTTTTTGGCCATGGTTCTGATGCTGTTAGGAGTGTTTTTCGGCGCGGCAGGGTTTTCGTTCGTCAAAACGGCACAGTATCCGTTAATGTCAGCTATTTTCATCGTGGGGTTGGGATTGATATCATGTGAGGAGATTGTGAAAGTGCACAAGAGTGTTGTGACGTGCACATTGGCTGTTAGTTTGTGGAGTATTCGGTCTGCCAGCGTGCATGAGGAGGATTTGATGGACGAACTACGATTGGAATTGGGTAATGTGGGGTCGGTGGTGTTTTTCCTCATCCCCTCCATGGCCATCGTCGAAACAATCGATCTCCACGACGGCTTTGCCATCCTACGCGCGGCGGTGACCCGCATCACCCGTAGGGACCCTCGCTGGATGTTGCCGTTAGTAAGTTGTATCACCTTTTTTCTGTCGGCGATTCTGGATAATTTAACGAGTACGATTGTCATGGTGCAGTTATTGCGCGGTCTCTTACCGCAAGGGGAATTTAGAAAATTTAGCGGGAGTGTGGTGGTCCTGGCCGCAAATGCAGGCGGTGCGTGGTCCCCTGTTGGTGACGTCACCACCACCATGCTATGGATTACAGACAGGATTACGGTGTCTAGTATTATTTTCCATCTATTTTTACCGTCTTTGATCAGCTTGTTATTCCCATTAACCATCATCTTCGTAAGATCTATTTGGTTTGGTGATGTGGGGCGACACGACCTAGCAACTTTTGCACAATCCCGGGCTAAACCGCGTACCATCGGCAAGGCCGAGCCAGCAGAGGAAGATACGCCCCACGGCCCATCTGCCGTGACGATAGGCAGCACGGCGGCTAGTAGTAGGGATAGTGCGATAGACCGGGCTATTAGAACGCAGACCGCCACTTTCGGTGATGATGTTGATGAACACGAGCTCGAAATGGCGGAACAGGGAATTCAAAAACATATCACGGAGGAAGGGGACGATGATGACGTGCGCGTGCAGGAAACCACCAGGGAGGATGTAACCCTTGCCGGGGATGAGGTAGTGATGCGGTCCGACCCCCATGACATTCCTCGAGAGGGCACGGTGATGTTCTTCGTGGGCATGTTCTTCCTCTGCTCCATCCCTGTAGTAAAAATCCTCACACATCTACCACCTTACATGCCTTGTTTACTTGCCCTGGCTTGCTTCTGGTTGTTTGTGGACCTCTGGCACAAGAAAAAGTCGGGCTTGTATGAAAGTAGAAAAGGAATGACGGTAGCGCTTCGCCAAATCGACATGCCGGGTGTGATGTTTTTTGTGGGTATTCTACTCAGCGTCGGCGCCTTGAATTCCGCGGGGCTGTTGCATGATTTGTCCAAGTGGTTGGCTGCTGTTTGCCAGGGTAGTGTGGGGTTGCTGACGTTTATTCTTGGGTGCGTGTCAAGTATTGTGGACAACGTGCCCATGGTGGAGGGCGTGATTGAGATGTACATCGGCGACTACCCCACGGACCACATGCTGTGGCAGTTGACAGCCTTCTGTGCCGGGACAGGCGGTCGGAGAAAGAAACAATTTAAGTTTTAAATGTTTTTTGGCCAAAAACTTTCGCTGAAAGGCGGCCGGCAACAAAAGAGGGGCGTTTGAGTGCGGCGTTCGCAAGTTCCAAAAGGAAAAAGAAGAGTCATTGTTCGAAAAATGGTAGGCCTGGCCCCGCTACCCCCCCCCGAGCCCCTCCTGACGATGCCAGCCAACCCCCCACCACCACTTACATTGAACCCCCCCCTGCCCAAGTTATTTCCCGTCCCAGGTAGTTTGCTGATTATCGGATCCGTTGCGGGCGTCACTTTTATGAACATGGAGGGCGTGACTTTCGGCTGGTATTTCCGGAACATCACTTTCTACGCATTCCTCGGCTACGTGGCAGGATTTTTCTCACTTCTGTTGGTGAGTTCCATCATGGGTTAACTTAGTTGCGTTTTCAAATCATTGCCATTTTCTTTTCATTTCCACAATTCCGGCAAGATGCAGGATAGTTCTTTAGGATTTAATTACTATTTAGACAATCGACATTTTAGTTTGCGCTAACGAAAAAATACGTTAGTGCGTTTTGAACGTGACACAATATGTACAGGCCAATATTAAATACTTTTTGAGAAAGAAACTTTTTGAGTTACCAGTATAATGCTAATTAAAATTTTTCATGTCATTTGTGCAATTGTGATTGAATGTTGTTTCGTGTTGGTTTGATTGGGAAATCTGTAAATTTATTAATCTGCATGTAAATAATGACTCAATGACTGGTTCAAGGTTCAGTCAAGTCAAGTCTAACACATTTAAAAAAGTGTTACTAAATTAAAATTTAAAAATTAATTATCAAAAAATGACGGTGTCGTATGATGTAAGTAGGTTGGCACCGCCGCAAAATGTGCCGGATCAAGTTAGGTTGACGATGCGGGAAGGCGGGCGTACGTACATGCCTACGGAGGCGAGTCGCCAATTACTCGAGGAAATCGGCGGTGTGGAGACGCTGAAGAAAATTACAAAAACGTTTTACGGTAGGGTGTTCAAAAATGCGCATTTAGAACTGTTTTTTGAGCGCACGGATGTAGAATTGCATTCTTCGAGGTTGGCGAATTGGGTGGCCGAGAAAATGGGAGGGGAGGCCTTTCCGCTGGCAGAGCTGTCTAGTCCGGAACGTGCAGTGCCGCAGGATTTGGTCAGTACGATTATGCACGAGGAGCCCCAAGGTACAAGACAGCCTGATGTAGAAAATGAGGATTGTTGTATCGACGCCGGTGCTTGTGATGTGGTGAAGCCGCGAGGCGTTACGAGCGGAATTAAGGATTGTCCTATTTGGGCCAAGCGCCATCCTTGGACGTACGAGCGCGAGATACATCGCGATTTAACTGGCCAGCAGATTAACTACCGCACCGACAGCGGTCGACTCATCCCCAAGGAGATGGTGGTGCATGATAGGTCTTCTGCGCATTTCGCGGCGTGGCATTCGGTCAAGCGTAGTGATGAGGATGCGGGGCTGCATTTTGGGCTGGTGGATAGTAGGGTGTGGATGCGTTTACATTTCTGGGCGTGTAGGACGGTTGGTGTTTTTGTCAATTCTAGTGAGGAAATTTCCACCATCGATAACGACGGCAGCATACCATCTGTAGAGGTGAGCGATGATACAAAAGTACGATTTCAGGACTGGTACACCCGTTTTCTCGGGCATTTCGTGCGCATTTACGAGCGGGACGCGCCGGAGTTTGCGTTAGAGTCGGCAGAATGGTCGAACCATGTTGATAATTTGCAAACCTACCTTACGAACGGGCAAAAGATGGACGACGTCCTTGGCAAGGACAACCTCCCCTCCGCCCTGCGCGGATTACCTGCACCTGTGAAACAATCCCTCCACTCTGTCTCGGAGGTTGGTTGGCCCTACAAATATTAGGCACTAGCTCAAAACATACCATTTTTAAATCCTAATGATGTTTGTTGGCCTGGTTAGCCAATGCCCTATAGGCGTAGGTTGCATCATTAACAGTTTTAATAAATACAACCATAGTAATTTTCATCAAGCTGTCGTTTTGGTTGCAGTGTGTAAAGTTGTTTGATGTGTGTTCAAAAGTGTGTAATGTTTGTTCAAAAGTGTGAAATTTGTATTCTAATTTAATATTCGTTGAAGTTGTAATTGCGTAACTAAATAATCTCATCGTTGCATTTACTCACGCCACAATACGTGTGTAAATACTAAATTCGTCGAAAAAAACGAAAATTCTATATGATGCTGCTAACCAATTAATTAATTTTCTTGCTTCACATTCTCATATATATCACTCAATTCTCGCAGTATAGAATCATTCAATTAGGGTCGTATTAATAAAAGTTTATGAAATTTACAGTCTACAGAAAATGTTCAGCGTAAAAAATATATTGAAATTGTTAATATGCGGGTTTACATTAATAGTAGGGATGGATATAGATACGGAGGATGGAGGGCGATTTGTGCCGGTAATGCCGAGTATTTCAATGGTAGGGAATTTAATTGCGAATTGGAGTTTTGGGGATATACTTGAAAATCCCGTTATCATAAAAGGATATCGGCGTATAATCTATTCTGTTGGGCGGGGTGATATTACGATGGGGTTGAAAGAATGTTATGCAAAAAAGCAGTATAATGCGGAGGCCAGTGCGAAATTATTGGATTTAGTGCATCAATCTGCGCTTACTACGGAGAAATTTCGGGATTGGAAGGCTTTAGATGGTAGATTTTATGTAGAATTATTGCAGGATTGTTTGAGGCAGGGGGCTGATCCGAACACTCTGGATTCTAAGGGTGAAACAGTATTGAGCGTGCTTCAACATCAGGAATATGCAGACGAAAGAATGAGGGACTTTCTTGCAGCATGGCAGCTAACCCCCAGTATCGATACACTCCTCGATGCCGGCGCGTGCCCCTTCTCAACCCGTATTGATTTTTGGGGAGTGCAATGGTGGTATCGGGGAGGACTGAAAACGGCTTTACATCTCCGCGGGCGCTTGGACAGTGAAGAGTGGAACCGCGCGGATGAGCTGGTGAGAATTAACACGTGGGCCTTTCCCAACCTGTTTTTAAAGCATATTGCGCCTATGATTTATATTATGATTGGTGATAAAATCGGTAGTACTAATAATCACCAACTACCACCACAACAGTATACAGAATGGAAGCTACGCACACAACAATATAGGGAATATCTAGAAAAAGGGCCGAAGTGGATGACAGAGAGGGGCGAGCGGATTCCACGTTTGGTACCCACAGGTGACAAACCTGCAGGTGCACATCAGGCGTGGATAATGAACTATCGTCACTTTTATGATCGAGATGTTGAAAAAATTCATTTCTGGACGTGGCTGCGCTTTCTAGAATATCAAAACGAATTCGACGATCTGTTCTTATTTTGCAGCAAATCTTCTGCCTCCGCCTGCCGCGCGAGGTTTGGCAAGTTGTTTTTTGACCATGAGTTCTTTTTACAATCCCGCCAGCAAAATGACGAAATTATAGTACATGCTATCAGGCGGACGATTGACTGGGATATCATCAAATACAGAGTGATTTTAGATGCATTTGACGGGAATATAGAGGTAACAGCACAGTTTTTGGCTGATTGTTTTCATGAGGAAAATATTTTATCGGACGTTATCAAAGCAGAAAATCTATATCATATTTTATCACCCATGGATGCGCGGGCCAAAATGGTCATATTAATGATCAAAAAAATTACAACCACGCGAGCGAAAAACATTATTGATAGGAAAAATAATTATATAAAAGGCACGGAAAAACTTACGATTGAGGAGCAGAAAGCGATTAAAAGTGAGGTGAATAAGGATTTTGGCTGGTGGGTCGTGGACAATGTGCATATGGGAGACGGGGATACTTTTTTGCATAAGGCGGTCCGTGAGAATAATGCTGCGTTTTCAGAGTTTTTGTGGTCCCACGGTGCAAATTTATTGAAGCCAAATGATAAAAACGAACGTCCAATCGACTACAAGAAAGAATATGTGATGAATTGCATCTGGACGCCTCGGGCGCGCGTGCGGGGGCTGGCACATGCTTTTAAACGCGTCAATTTCGGCGAGCCGGCGATTGAAAATAGGATTTTGGATTACGCCAGGGGGCCAAAATCGTTGTTGAGTCGGCAGCGCATTCAGCAAGTGGTAGCAGACCAGTCAGATGACGAAAGTTGCAATGTATTCCCGTTTAATTTAAATTGCGCCATTAGTTGAATTAGACGATTTTTATCGAAAGTTACGGAGTGGGGAATTTTTTATTATGGGCGTAATACTAATTATTACAAAACGAATTCATTCATAACATCGACAACAGCAAGGTGATTACGTGTTCGTCGGATGGTCAGGGCAGGGTCTTTGATTGCAAGTCAGCGGAGTGTTCGAGGAAAATGGTTTTGTCTTTTGTTTTGGAATTCAATCCCGCAGACAACCGAGCCGGCACTTATCTCTTCAGGAATCTTGGTATCTTTGCGTGTCAGTGGTTTTTTTATTTGTCATCTTTTGGTTTAGGCCCGGATACTTTTTTTAGCGGTGCTTTAAGCATATGCTGTTAGCCGAATTATTCAAAACTGCCCCGTCGACATCGCCCTCCATAACCACCCACCCAGACAACCCCCCATGAACCCTCTCTATTGAATCTCTACCCAAAAAAGGTATGGCAGCGTTCCACCCGCCCCCGCCGGCCTACACGAACATCGAATCAGTATGTATATATATATATATATATATATATATAGCGGGGACAATGGATTTTGATGTTTTGAAGTAACTACAAAATAAATATTTGTTTGCCATAATAATAATGTAAAAAGTTGTGTCGCAAGTAAAGTTAAAAAAGTTGTGGTGTGAGTGTCATCTGTCGAAATAAATGCATGTATACTTGTCATTTCAACATAATTTGTAAAAAAATGTTTGGTTCATAAAAATATTTTTCTCAACATCATTGTTCATACTTCATCTTCATCTCAGTTAGATCGTTTCTAGCGTCGATCAACACAGTAAACAATAGTAATTTACGTAAAAAAGAATGGTACTGCTGGAAGAGGTGGTCGAGGAAGAAGCGCCGGTAGTAAAGGAGGTGGAGAAAGTAGAAAAAAGTTTGAAAAGTGTAGAAAAGGTTGATAAAGAAGTAGAAAAAGAGGTATTTGAGCCGAAAATTGAGGAGGTGAAAAGTGTGTCACCTACTAAATCTGAAAAAGTAGAATATCCTGAGCCGATTATAGAGGAGGTCAACGTGAAAGACATCCCTACACCTCAACCACCAGTGCGAAAACCAGAGGAAAAAACAAAAACATCGCCAGAAAAAAAGAAAGTAGAGGAAAAAACAACAAAAGTAAAACCTACGCCGAAGTTGGAACAACTCAAGCAGAAATTCAAGGAGACCCCACGGCCGAAACAACGTCGGCCCGTGCCCGTGCGGCGGAAGTTCCCTAAGGCGGACGAGGATACTAAAGAAAGCGCAAATAGTAGTACCAAAAACGCGGATAGTAGTAAAATCGCTCAAGTAGAAGCGTTTATCGGTCAGTATCTTAGTAAGCAAATTTATAGCGCGCCAGTGTGGTCCTGGCTCGGGGCATTACTTAGCATCCTTTGGTTTCGTTGGTTGTACCCGTGGCCGTTTATAGTGCGCTTTTTCTTGGCGTTGATCTTTAGCGGTGTGTACATCTTAGTCGCGGTGGCGAAAACGAAAGTTTTATCGCAGATTAACGACGAGGACAGTTCAGACGAGGAAAGTGAGGAAGAGGAGGACGAGGTGAAAACTCAGGAGAAAGTAAAAGCACCTGCCACGCCACTTTTAAACCAGCATCGACAGCGCAACGCCAACCCTAAGCCTAAGCCCAAACCTAAGGTCGTTCCTTCGCCGGTAAAACAGTCAAAAGAGTCGAAACCAAAGATGCCTTCTAAGACGGAAAGTGCTAGGAATAATTTTGAGCCGAAAATCGAAACGGTCGTCGAAAGTGAGAGCGATCCCGACGACGGGCCGGTCACGACGTCTACTACCACAGTTGGCGGCGATCCAACCAAGAAAAAGAGCCCGTTCCCGCCGAAAAAAGTGTTTGACTTCCCAAAATACGAGAGTGAGAGTAGTAGTGATGATGGTTTTGATGCCGCCGGGGAGGATGAGGAGGATGGCCGGCCCATGCCCCTCCACGGCAACGAGGACGCCGACGAGGAGGAAGAGGACCTAGCTCCGGAGCCGCCCCTCGTGGAATACAACGCGAAATTCGCGGCTGAGTGTAAACAAGAGGGCAATCAGCATTATCTTAAGGGGAGTTTGAATTTGGCGTTGAAATGCTATACGGACGCGATCGAGTTCTGCCCCCCCGCCAACAATGAGGAGCTCGCGGTGTACTACGCGAACAGGGCGGCAGCCCGCATGCAGCAGAAACAATACGACAAGGTGGTAGAGGACTGTTCCGCGGCCATCGAGAGCAACCCGAAATACCTGAAGGCGTACGTTTATTTCTGCTTTTGTTTTTTTTGCTCTCGTCTCTTTTCCGCGGCGAATAACATGCGCAGTGCCAAAGCCAGGGTTTGCTAAAAGTTGTAGCCACCCTGCCTTCCGACCCGCCTCTGAAAGCCCCCCCCGCCCATACTTATCGTCCGGCTTCCATGGCTCTGCCAATATCGTTGCAAAAAAAAGGATTTCCCGCCGCAGCGCTGCCTATGAAAAGCAGGAAAAATGGCACGATGCGTTGGAGGACTTGAAGAAGGTGTGTGAGCTGGATCCTAGCCAGCAGATGAAGGAGTTCTCGAGGATCAAGGAGCTTGAGGTAAAAGCCCAGAAACAGTTCGAGGCCGACAAGGACAAAATGGTCGGCCAGCTGAAAGAGCTCGGTGACATGTTCGATAGATAAAATTTTGAGTTTTTGAACGCTTTTGTGTTCATAAATTGATATCAAACACGTTTTTTGCGCTTAAAATAGGTTCTTGGGCAAGTTCGGCATGAGCACGGACAATTTCGCGATGCAACAGGATCCTAGCACGGGGCAATATTCATTTTCGATGAAGTCGTAAATTATCGCTAGATTTTACTAGATAAGTACCAAACAATAATTTTTCTTAGATTTAATGTCATTAATTATTCTTAAAATTTGATACGATTTTGATTTATGTACAAGGCACCAGTAATCATTGATTTGAAAAAATGTTTGTTTACACCCATTCTGTAAAAAATGTTTGATGTGAAATGTGGTTGTTGTATCATGTAAAATGTTTGTTTATATGCATTTTGGATGTGTTTTTTGTCATTAAAAAATAAAACAATGTTTGTTTTGTCGCAGGTGTTGTTTAATTGAACGAAACCACCCACCACACTCATCTATTAACATTAAAGTCTTAAGACATAATTAAATTAAGTACCAACCACCATCCATTAAAAAATCAGTAAAACGTGAGCGAAGTTGTCATCTATCGCTACACACTATTCGTTAAATTATATTATTAAAATCGTAAATTACATCGTACCATAAATTAAAAATCTTACATAACATAAAAAGGTGGCAATAACTAAGTGCCGAAACCAATATTACATTGTATTTTTGTCTTTTTGAAAATATTATAAATAATAACTAGCTTACAAAATAAAGTATTATAAGAAGATTAGATTGATTTTTTGAACATACAAACAAACGTGCAAATTTCGTTTAGTTGTGCAAGTAAAAAAGTAAATAATTTAACAAACAATTTAAATAATTGCAGTCATGGTGTCGCCCAAGAAAGCAAATTCACGGCTGTATACTTTTGGCTGGGGGCAGAACGGTCAGCTCGGGCACGGGGGCACGTTAAATGAGTGCATTCCGCATCTCGTGCCTTTCAAAAAAGAGCCGGTGCAGGTATGTTGCGGTAGTCGTCACACCGTTGCCCTTATGAAATCCGGGGATGTCTGGACCTGGGGCAAGGGGGATGATGGTCAGCTAGGCCATTCTAGCACGGACAATGAGCTTTCTCCCAAGAAGATTGTGAATGACCACATGACCACGCCGATTAGTATGATCGCCTGCCGCGGGCCGCATGTTTTAGCACTCGATACCAATGGAAACGTCTGGTCCTGGGGCGCGAACGTGAACGGCCAATTGGGTTTGGGATTTCGATCTGACAGTTCGATGCCGTACCAAAACAGCCCTACGCTTGTTAGTAGTTTATGCGACCAAAACAAGAAAATCGTCAGCATTGCTGCCGGTCGCCAGTTTTCCGCTGCTATTACTGACGCCGGGGAGCTATTCACTTGGGGCGTCAATGAGGACGGTCAGCTTGGATCTGGCGATGGCAAGAACCATTCCACCCCCCGTAAGGTCAAAATCCCGCCTGTGCAGACTGTTTCGTGTGGCAGTCGTCATATGTTATGCCTTACCACCAGCGGCGGGCATGTGTATTCTTGCGGTTGGAATGCATATGGCCAGCTCGGGAACGGCACCCGCGAGCCTTGCACGAAGCCGAAGATGGTCCCGCTTAATTTCGCTGCCAAGCAGGTGCATTGTGGGTATCGTCATTCGATTATTGTGACGCTTGATGGAAGTGCTTATACTTTCGGTTGGAACGTGCATGGTCAGTTGGGGTTGGGCAGTAATGAGGACAATCTCTCGCCGAAAAAGGTGGAAAGTCTTGAGGGAAAAGTTGATGATATCAGCGCTGGAGGAGCGCATACGTTCTTCCTCATGGACCGATTTGCAAAGTTCAGGGTCATGTGTTGTGGTAAAAATGAAGATGGGCAGTTGGGCATCGGAGCGGGTGCTATTAGTGTCAGTACGCCCGTGCCGCATACCGCGTTTGAGATGGACGACCTCTTTAACGTCTCCGTTGGCCTTGGCTGGGGACATTCCTGTGTCGTCGTCAGTTTCATGCCCACCAGCCCACGCGCGTGCTTGCACGAGACCACCCTTCCCCCCGCGGGCCAGAAAACTATCGACAAAAATCCAGGTTTCTTGCGCCTGGCCCGCCCGCAGCAGGTTAATAAGCGCCAGCTCATGCATCGCGCGAGTTTGGAGGAGGGCGCTGTGAGCGATACGCAGTCTATTGCTGATAAAACGCTTCAAAGTGTGTACCAGTACGTCGACGACAACGAAGAATTCGAAGAGGAGGAGGCTCATGGCTTTTTTGGGAAAGCGAAAGCCTTGTACAAGTGGTGTTTCGGTCCGGGCGATTTGGATGCTTTCTTCGCATTCTTCATGAATGGCTTGTTGCAATTGATGGTTATCCGCCAGCTCTGCCCTATCATGATGGGCGGCGGCACCGAGGCTAATGAAATTGTCTTATACCACATTTTACCTGCGGTTGGCGTGGCTATTGCGGCCGGGCATTTCTTATTTTGCTACCAGGCGTACACCGAGGGGCGCAAGCACGGTACGACTTGGACCAGCCAGCCGCATGGCATTAACTCGCTTACACTCTTCCCGTACTTGCAATTGATCATTTACCCCGTCTTTCTTGACTCTGGAAGTGCGTACGACGCCTGGGGGGCCGCTGTCTTCGCAAATTTGATCTCCGGCTTGTTCGAGTTGGTCATCTGCGCGCCCCTCGCCCAGAACATTCGCCAGCTCGTGCCCCCCGCCGCCCTCCTCAGCGCTTTGGCCGGTACCGCACTTACTTTCCTTACCTTGAATTTCGTCTTCCAACTCTTTGCCCGGCCGGTCACCAGTCTTATCCCTATGGCGGTGGTGTTATTAAGCCTCAACGCCCAGATTCGCTGGCCCGGTGGCGTCCCTGGAGGGTTCGTCAGCTTCATCCTCGGTATCGGTCTTGGCTGGATCAGCGGCGCCTTCGATTTACAGCCCGCTCCTCCCCCCGTCACGGTCGACCCGCTTGGATTCGCCTTCCCCACCTTCAACCTTGACGCCATCCTCGCCGGCGCCGCTTATTACAAGCAGATCCTGGCTGTTGTCATCCCGTTGGAAGTATTAAATTTGGTGAACAACATGGCAAGCTTGGAGTCCGCCGACGCCACCGGCGAAGTTTTCGATCTTCGTCAAAGTCTCACATTCGACTCCTTCGCCACCATCGCTAGCGCCCTGTGTGGAAACCCTTTCCCCACCAGTATCTTCATTGGCCACCCGGCGTTCAAAAAGATGGGTGCTCGACAGGGCTACAAAGTATATTTTTTATTTAAACGTGTTTTTGCTTAATATTTAGTGTTTTTATTAACATTTTCATGCAAAATGAATTAAAATAATTAGGTGTTGAACGCGATTACCGTTGCGATTATCGTCTGCTCCTGCTCCGTGTCCATGTTCCTTGCCGTTGTGCCCATTGAGTCCGTTGAAACCATGCTTATTTGGATTGGTAAAAATATTTTTTTAACATTTTTCTTTGAAAGCATTTTTTATTGCGTATTTTATTAATATTTTCGTCAAAAAGGTATCGTGATCACGGCGCAATCTTTCTCATCGACGCCCAAGGGTAACCACGGCAGCGTCGCTATGGGAATGTATTTAAATTTTACTTCAAACATTTTTTTAATTTGTACAAAATTTAAATTAATTTGTGTCGTATCATGTAACTTGTATTTATAATTTTATACCGTAATTTATAGGCTACCCGGTGTGGCGGCGTGGGTGGCCAATTTCATCGTCTCGATTCTCACCGCCGTCGCGGCAGCCGCTCCTGAGGATGGATACAAACCGCTTACCCTCGAAGGATTGTTAGAAACGCGCGCGGATTTGTTCTTAAGTGGGTTGTTGCAGGTCTCGCAGGGCTATTTATTGGTCAGTATTATCTATTCCAGTCTGTATTTGTATTTATCGGAGCGTAATTTCCGCAATGCTGCGAATTGGTGTGTTCTCGCATCTTTCTTGGCTTGTTCGAGAAATTAAATTAAAAATTCTGCAAAATTAAAAATTATTAATCCTACTCCAAAATGCAAAAACCGTTGTTCAAAACGCCAAAATCGTTTGTTTTATCTACACAATTAATGTGCTAATAGGTTTCGGTTTCATCCACTCCTATAACGTCACGGGCAACAGCGTTAGCACAGTTGTGGGCTTCCTGCAGACGCCTGAATCTATCCGCTACACTTACATGTATGCGATTCTTGCTGTCATCTTCGAAGTGTTCCACCGTCAATACCACCAAGAGGACGAGGACAGCGGCAACATCTCTGTTTGGCAGGTAATAACTTAATCGGATACGATTTTTATGTTTTCGTTCGTCATTTTGCAATAATTTGTGACGTTTCAATTGATTTTAATAATTTTGTTTTAAAAACAGACGGTTAAGAATGCTCTCGGGCTCAGTGCCGACAACAAACAGGGAACGCCCCCCATGACCGCCGCGACGAGTTGGAGAAATAATAAATTTGAAAAGGTTGAATTATTATCGACATTTGGTCCTCCAAACGCCAAAATCGTCGTTCAAAACACTTTTTTTTATTAAAAAACATAAAATTCTATTAGGTTCGGTCCTTCCCGAGACAGTGGTGGATTCCAAGCGTGAACCGCTCTTGGCAGGTGGCAGTGTGGGCGGTCAATCCAACAAGGAAAATGTTTGATAATTTAACAAAAATAAAAATTATCGTTAGTAAAATGCAAAAATCGTTGTCAAAACCACGCAAATAATTATTTTCCAACCCCTAGGTGATGCCAGTGTTGCCGCCGCCAGCCAAGCGTTTTGGAAGTAACAACCACCCCGCCCGCGTTCTGACTGCGCGCAATGAAATCATGTAGTTTAAACATTAAATTACGTGTCTTTTCAAAACAAGTTAACGATTACATCACGTCGACCCCATTTAATACTCGTGTCGACCAAATATTACAGTAATTAAATTATCCGTTAAAAAAAAAATGCTCTTGTCAATGCATGCTAAACAATTTTGTTTAGTTCCTAGTAATTTTTTGAAAAAAAAAAAAAATGGATAAATTTAATTAAAATTACGATTTGAACGACGATTTTGACGATTTTGGCGTCGATTTTAACGTTTTTGGAACGATTTTGGCGTTCAACCAAATATTACAGTAATTATCCGTTAAAAAAAAATGCTCTTGTCAATGCATGCTAAACAATTTTGTTTGTTAAAAATAAAAAAAACGAATTTGAGTAAAATGGTGATTTTGCATCAAAATAAATTCGCAAAACCTGTTCTGGAGGCGATTTACTCAAAAAATTAATTAAAAATCGAATATTTTTTAAAAATAAAAACAATTATGCTCTTGTCAATGCATGCTAAACAATTTTGTTTAGTTCATCAAAATAAAAATAAAAAAAACGAATTTGAGTAAAATGGTGATTTTGCATCAAAATAAATTCGCAAAACGTGTTCTGGAAGCGATTTGCTCAAACATTTAATTAAAAATCAGCATCCATTTCACTTTTTTAGCGATTTTAATTTTTTTATCTGTTAATTAAAATAATAAAAATTATGAATCTTCGTATTAAAGTTACATAAATTATAATCGAT
>Ga0099798_10359_pt1 | contig 15652 bp, 12 predicted proteins | sample Uncmet_Sort29A_1_FD_89870 | JGI IMG/M metagenome (GOLD analysis project Ga0099798, IMG submission 89870) | Marine eukaryotic communities from CALCOFI LINE 67, Pacific Ocean - CN13ID_Sort29A_1 | ecosystem: Environmental > Aquatic > Marine > Oceanic | place: Pacific Ocean: Monterey Bay | collected...
ATGCCACCGTTGGCGCCCAGTCGGTCACCTCACGGCTAACGGCGTCCGAAGAGGTTTGGATTGTTTAGCGGCCAAAAAACGAATTGTCAGGTCGGGGCAAGACATCTTGTGGGAGACGAGAGGGATCGATACAGCGGCATCACGATATTCACATGTCATATTACATGAACACTTTATTACATGAATACTTGTGTCCTATTAGTGTTTACGACCGTGATATGTGATTGGAGTTCCGACGAATTCGAATTGGGATCCATATCGGATTATTAATTGTTAATGGTAGTGACAGTGTTTCATTTTGTTCCCTCATCTTTTTACTATATGGGTCTCTTCCGAATATTTTTGGGAGTTCTCGTTCTCTTTTATCTTAAGTTTTCATATTACCACCACTTACTGCACAAACAGAACATCGTCATTGGCAAACAATTCATTCATTCATTGGGAAACAATACTACCGGTCTACGCCAACTCATTCGCTCATATCATGTTCATTCATCGTCCCCTCCTTCCTTCATTCTCAGAAACGACAAGTCTAAAAGCAAAAACGTGTTTCAGATTCTGTTTCGGTTACTTCGGTATGATGTCCCACCAATGGTTTCCCTCATATTGTTGTTCTATCTTACTCTCGTTCTTCCATCCCACTCTCGTTTTTCCATCCCACTCTCGTTTTTCCATCCCGCTCTCGTTATTCCATCCCACCCTCGTTCTTCCATTGGCATCCCGCCCTCTTTTTCGAAGACTCCCACCCACAATGTTTATTGTTACCCACTGGCACAATGTTTAATATTGTTAGTCCCCACCACAGTTTACTGTTCAACTCAATTACCCATTCTCAGTCTGCCCACAGTCAACTCAATTACCCATTCTGCCCACTGTCTTGTGGCTACTGTCACCGGCTGGGCACCTCCGAGAAACGAGTACACAGACTTCACTGTCTGGACGACTTGGAATGCGCTCCTTTGCTCTGACCATCGGTGTAGCCGCTTTCATAAGCCGTCTTCATATAGCTGTAGCCTGCTTTGGGGCCGCCGCCGCCGTCCACATCTATGACGAGGGCGCGGTTCTGCAGCTTGTACAGCCTGGGGGAAGGGATGGGATGATGAAACGAAGGAAGTTAAGGAACGGTATTATGTAGGAGGACGAATGGGATGACGAAAGGAAGGAGGACGAATTGGAATTTATTTGGTTATGGTGGCTTGTAGAGACTGGGGGAAGGGATGGGATGATGAAGGACGGAATGGTATTATATGATGAAACGAATGGCAGGATGAAAGGAAGGAGGAAGAATGGAGATTGGTCCGTTTGGATTTAAATGACTATTAACAATTGAATTTATGATTGAGTGTCAGTTTGTTTGTAATTGCGGACTTGAAGTCAGACTACTATGTTCTGTGAATCGATTTTATCCGAGCATCCCTGATAACCGGTCGTATTAATTATTTCAATTGATTTTTTCTTTTTTCAATTGAAAATCATTTCTGATCAGAATCTGATAATAATAACTCAATAAGCAGTATTAAAGTTCCTTCCTTCTGCGCCTTCAGCACATTAACTACCCCGGCAAGCAGTAAAGTTCCTTACTTCTGCGCCTTTAGCACGTTGACTGCCCCGACATGCTCCACAAATTCGACGTATGCGAAGCCCTTGCTTCGCCCATAAGTATTCGCAATTCGCACACATTCGACTTTGCCTGGGGGAATTGGGAAGACTGTTAATTCGGGGGTGTGATCGGGGCGGACGCCCAATGCCTAATGCCTGATTGGGGCGGAAGCATCATGGGAAAATTTTAGCTTTTTTTTTTTGGTCCATGGGATATTAATTGGAGTTTTAGTTTCTGTTTTGCAATATTATTATCTGCTTCCGTTGCGTGATACTGATGTAATTACTAATCAGTATTAGTAATTACTAATTTAATACCTGGTACGTAGAATATCCCCTCACCCTCATCCTTAAAAAGCTTGGCTCTATCAACTTCGCAATATCAGCTGAACATTCCCTCACCCTCTTCCTTAAAAAGCTTGGCTCTATCAACTTCGCAATATCAGCTGAACATTCCCTCACCCTCTTCCTTAAAAAGCTTCGCTATATCAGGTTCGCAATATCAGCTAAACATTCCCTCACCCTCTTCCTTAAAAAGCTTGGCAATATCAGATTCCGTGGCATCATAAGGGAGATTTTTGACAAAGAGGGTCTTCATCGTCTTTTTCTTCAATCTCGGAACCTTGCCGTCCTTATCTAGTTTGACACTTGAGTTTACCTCTTGCTTCGCGTGCGCGAGGGAGAATTTGAGGTACCTGGAGAAGAGGGGAAGATTGCTTGGTGGGGTGAGTCGAAAATTTCAGACTGTAATTACTAATTATTAGGTTTTGATTTACTTCAATCATACGCAATACATTCATTGTCATAGTATCAGTGAAAGACATCGCGAAGTGCATGCAACCTAGTTGGAGTCATGGTATAATAGTATCTAGATCCAAAATTTGGATTTTCAAAATTTTGAGTAGTCAATTTCGAGTAGTCAATTTAGCATACCTCCTCCCATTATTCACTTTGTGCCCATTATATTTCTTAATGACTTCCTTGGCCGTATTCTCATCTGTGAATTCGACATGAGCAAACCCTCGCAGACGCCCAGAGTCCTGCCAGGTCGGCGCCCGCACTTCGGAAACGCCCTGTGAAAACTCTTCGAAGACGTTTGTGATGTCGGATTCCTTCCAGTCAAAAGGCAGACCCTCAATATAAACTGTTGCAGGTGCAGTTTCGCGTTGGGGGTTTGAGGATTCAGCGAGTTTTTCTTCCCCTTGAAGTTGTTCTGAGTCTACCTCTGATTCTACCTCTGATTTTACGTCTGATTTTACTTCTGCTTTTACTTCTGCTTTTGCCTCTGCTTTCTTAGCTTTCTTAGCCTTCTTCTCCTTCTTACTCTTCTTCTCCGCCTTCTGAATCTCCTCCTTAGCTTCTTCTACAACCTCTTCCTCCTCTGCAACCTCCTGGACCTCTTCTTCTTTCTCTCCTTCTTCTTCTTCACTCGCTTCCTTAACTTCCCCCGATCCCTTTGCCTCCCGCTTCCGATCCTTCTTCACCTTTTTTAAGCCCTTTGATTTCTTATCCTTCTTGTCTTTTTTTGACTTCTTGTCCTGCTTTTTGCTGCTCTTGGACTTTACAGGAGTGGCCGAGTCCTCGTTGGCCGATTCGGCGGCAGCTTCGTCGTTGACGTTTGCATTAAGAGCCTTCTTCTTGGCCTTTTCTTTCAGGCTTTCGAGATCGATTTTCCGTTTCTTCGCCACCTGTGCGGACGCATCACTCCCGACCGAGTCCGTGCTCAGCTTGCGCTTGGTGGAGGCCATGATTTGGAGTGGTTCTTTATGGTAATTAGTAATTGGTAAATGGTTCTCTACGGTGAACGGTAAAAACTTTGTCACAAGTTTGTCAGTGTTGTTCTACTCGTAACTCTCAGTACTACCGATTTCAATTTTCTCCTTCAAACCACCTTTCCCTCGTCTACCCCCTTTCCCGTGCTGTAGAATTTCGGAGTTGTTATCCGGTTGATTTTGCATTCGTTGTACGGTGCAGAGTCAGATGGTGATACTAATGTTTTTCTATTTCCATGAAACGGTATGTTCCAGGACCACACTACTCAATCTCGACCTTGCCCCCGGCTCTCGAAATTCACTCGCAGTCGCACTTCTTGCCCTCGTTATTTGTTTTCTTTCCTTTGCTCTGCACATCCATTCGCACCGCCTCGCACTCTTATCTCCACGCTATTGGTCACACCAGATTGAAACGAGCACTCACACCACTCGACACTATTGGCCTACACTAGTCACAAACAATGAACAACTAGTAATTACAACATAGGTGAATTATTTATTCAAAAAAACACAGTTTCGATTTAAAATATGCACTCCTTCATGATGTCGATTTCCGAGTCTCTGGTTAATACTAACACATTATGAATACTGCATAATTAGCACTCGTGTTTCTGTACATGTTTCAATTGAAATACGAAAGACTTTGAAATACGAAAGTATCATACTATCAATGGCGTGCTCGTCTGCTCTTCATCTCCTCTCTTCGGCACTTCTAACATATAAATGCCACCGGTAATTCAATTAAGTACTAAAACTCTGAGTCTCTCTGTCTCTCTCCAATTCTCTCCAACTAGTGATTAATCTAACGCAACGTGTCTGTCTTCAATCCCCTCGGACTATTTGATTAGTCCAAAGCCACGTGTCTGTGTTTTTGCGAGCCTGGTGAGCCGCTCAAGCTTCTGGTATTATAGGTGCTGCTCGATGCTACAGGCGAGGCTAGTACGTTGTGTCCACCAGCTGAGGCTGGATTGTATCCACCTGGATTGTGTACACCACCTGGATTGTAGCCACCTGGATTGTAGCCACCCGCAGAAGAAGGATATGAAGTTAGAGAGGCGGCGGAGCCCGGGCCGTGCGATCCTTGACCGGCAGATCCGGCAGAGCCAACTGACCCCTGCGATCCTGGCACAGATGGTTTCCTTGGAGGTGGCCTGGGAGCGTAAACTGCTTGCGGAACATTCTGCGAAGTCTGGGACACCGAGCGGATTGGCACTTGGTTAGTGTGACTTCCTCGACTTTGAGCGCTCGCTTGGGAGGCTGGGAGAGTATTTTGGGCACCAGGAATATTGGTATTTGCTGCTGGTATTTGCTGATTGGTCCTGATGTTTTGTACGCCATTCTGCCCCAGGCGATGGACGTCCGGCGGTACCGCGTCCTGTGTCCTCGGTTGCGAGGAGATTCCCGGATCTTGCTTTCCTCGACCCTGGTTCTTACTACTCGCCTGCCGCAGCGCCTCGCGCCGAACCGCAATCTGCGCCAGGTGCCGGACGTCAGATGGATCGAATAAGCCACTATTAGCATTACTAGCATTCTGGTTCTGATTCAAATCATTCCTGCTAGACCCCTCCGTCTGCCCGCCTCCACTACCGCTGGCACCTGCACCAAGTGAGCTAAGCCTACTACTAGAGCCTGAGGTCCCACCATTGTGACCATTCGCACTATTCCATTTCCGGTGATCAAAGTCATCTTCCTGTTCGCCTATTCGACTGCCGAATTCCCGGCTTGAGTATTTTTCCTGTGTCCGAAGTGGGCATTGAGAATTGAGTTAGGAATTTCCGAGGAATTTCATGAGAATTTCGTACACTAATTATCAGAAACACATGCAGTTTTATATGAAATTCTCGTGAAATTCTCGCGAAATTCTTATCAAATTCTTTCTATAATCCTCAATGCCCACTTCGGAGCCAGTTTTTCGTATTGCTTCTCGTAAGCTTTTGCTTTTAACGAATTTCGCATTAAGTGGCCTGCCATCTGCGGATTAACAAACGCACCGAATGTTTCAAGAGACTGATCGACCTCCGCTTCTGAGGTGGTAATTGCATGATATGGGGAACTCGGGTTGGAATTGTCGGAGAGAATAGCAGAACTATTGTTTCCTCTTGCTCTGGCGGGGCTATTTGCTTGACTATCTTCTCTGCGACTTTGTTCTCTGTTCGGGTTAGTAATATAATTCTCTCTGGTCTTCCCCCGACTGTCCTCCCCTGCTCGGCCGCCTGCGTCATCCGCGTCGACTCGGTGATTATTGGAAGTGTTTTGCTCAGGTGGAACGCCTTGCTTGGGCGACGAGGCAGGATGGGAGCCGACCGTGCTTTTGGAGTCCAAATTAGATGAAGGAACCGCGGTGATGTTGTCGCGCGTGGCTGCTGCTGCCCCCGTGGGTTTCGCACTGCCATTCACATTGGCATTCGCCAAAAACTCGTCCACGTGGGGAATCTGTTGCTTCGCATTAGGATCAGCTAGACCACCACCAGGCAGTGTGGCTGGCGGGAAGTTGGCGGCTGTCGAAACCATATTAACGGCGTTTCCAGCAATCGCATTACTAGCAATCCCACTACCACCTCCCTGCGCATTCGGCCCGCTCCCTTCCGCATTAAAATTTTGGATTATCCGGACCTGCTCCTCCTGCATTGACTGATTTTTGCGCGAAAACTCCGCTCGTAAATCATGAACATTCTGCGGCTGTGGAAGCAGATTGCTACCATGCACGCCCATATTTCTTCTCGCTGCAATGACTCTGTCGCCGTCGTCCTCCCCGCGAACTAGGTTTATGTTTTTGTTTGCCGGTGAATTGGCTATTATGTTGTGAACCTCAAGAGTCGTTCTTGCGACTGGAGGCGAGACAGGGGGCGTTTGAGGCACTAATCCTTTGTTCGTCGGAGTTGTTACTACTTGGGGAGCTGTTTGGGCGTCGGTTGCTGGGTGGATTTCCGGAGGTCGCGCATGCGTTTGTGATGATGGACCTGGAGGTGCTGCAGCTGGTTGTTGCGCTTGACCTTGAACTGCTGCTGGCGGCACAGCCGTTTCGTTACTCGTAACTTGAATATTACCACCAGCACTCGCCTGCACATTACTCACACCATGAGCACCACTTGGAGCATTACCATTAGCAGTGGCACCAGTTGGACCATTCGCTCCTCCAGCAGGTATCGTTCCCGTACTATTCGGACTTCTATCTGGGCTGGAAAATCCCTCCAAAAGTGCCTTCTCTTGTCGCAATATCTCTTGCTTGTGCATCTCCTCCCTGCAGGCTCTCGGTAGAGGAACTCTGTGGAGAAAACCGGTGCCTGGGGGAATTTGGCATGATACTGAAAGTTGTTCGGATTGTGTGGGATGGTATTGAAATATCATTGAGGCGCACTTTTAGATAAGATTGGATTGCAGATGAGGAAGATTTGAAGATGGTGAGTAGAAGATGAAGTGTTTGCCGGAACAGATGGACCGAACTTAAGGACCTTCAAAAGTCCAAGCACATCAGTAGTATTGCGTAAATATCCATCCTCACCAAACTCGCATCCAAATGCCCCACTCCCACCCCAATTTGTGTTCGGGAACACCCGTATCGTGCGACACAGCTCGGTATCACTGTTGTAGAGAATGCTGGGGGAAATTCGATGTGGGTTTGGGAGCGGTTTCGATTTCCAATGGTTTCGAGCGGATCTAGATCCAGTATAATTCGATGCTGATTTCAACTTAATTCAATTCAGCGTGCATCACCAATAAGAATTCGCAATATCACATCTCACATCTCCATCCGCCTTCGGTTGACATATTTGTTGACATCTCACATCTCCATCGGCCTTCGGTTGACATATTTGTTGACATCTCACATCTCCATCGGCCTTCGGTTGACATATTTGTTGATATCTCACATCTCCATCGGCCTTCGGTTGACGTATTTGTTGACGTGCTCAATCATATCCCCCAGATCTTTAAAAAATATCTCTCCCGAGCCCAGGATGTAGTCCGAGTACCTGGGGTACAAGAGGCGGAGATCTTTGAAAAAGATTTCTCCCGAGCCCAGGATGTAGTCTGAGTACCTGGATAATGCAATAGACGGGATTTGGCTGGGGATTATGATTTGAGTATTTTTCCAGATTTTGTTCTTCAGTTCAAATGGACGGATGTGTTTTTTTTTATCAACAAAATACCGCGTCGACCGCGATTGAAATCACGTAAGTACTAAATGATGAATCCCATATCTCGCCAAATCTCCCCTCACTCCCTAACCCTTCCCTTCTCAGCTGGGCTTTTCTTACTCCCTAACCCCTCCCTTCTCCGCTGGACTGTTCGGAAACACTCTCGTGACCCGAATCGATTCCTTGTCAAACGTGTCGTATTTGATCGTGGCGCCTAATAATCCCGGACCGCCCCACTTGTGCGGCACGAGGAACCTGGGGGAAGGGGGATTGAAGTGGAGGATCGGTTTATTTGTGGGGGACGAGGAACCTTGGATGGGGGAATTGAATAATTAATTTGAATTCAATTGGATCTGGGAGTCATCTCCTGAGTATGAAAAATTGAAATCGAAATTTGAACCCTACGATTCCTACACTGAAAACAAGTATTGATGCATTATTATTTCATCATTTTATCGGACACCCTTTCTATCTTCTTCTCACATCTCCGTAGTCTTCGTCGTCTTTGTGTTGTAGACGGTGAATTTGACAGGCAAGTTCTCGGAGAGCCGGACGACGCGGAAGAATTCTGGGGGAAGGGGATTTCATTTGAGTTCCGATTTTGTTTGAGTTTCATCTGTGACTCTAAGTCTTGTAGGATGGCATAAGTCTTGGAGGATGGCATTTATTAATCTTCAGAGGAAATTAAATATTGGTAGGCATGTGCTCAAAGCATTCTCTCACCTTGCTTATCCTCCCCGACCGGCTGGTCATTCAGCGCTACGACGTAATCGAAAAATATCTCTAAGCCGGCTGCATCGACGGGACTGCCCTCGTGAATCGAGAACACCCGGTACCCGCCTTCAATGGAATTGCGGTTGCCCATGGTGGGCAGGTGGTGGTGATCCAGATCTGGACTCTGATTTTGGCTTCACTTGGAACCCTGATTTTGATGTCGCGGCCTGCCTTGGTCTAGTCTTCAGTTTCCTGCACATTTGATCTCATTCTCGAAGAATCAGCTTCAGAATTCCCTGATGCAGGCGGCGGCCGGAATCTTGGAAGTTAATGCATGAATTAAATTAATATTTAATGGTGATTTCTCAAGTTGCTAAACTTTCGTTATCTAACCACTTACTTGCATATAATGACACTATGAGCTCCGACTCGACTATGTCAACCTCATGTTCACTCCGCACCATAGGCTTAACTAAATTACACAGTAGACACTATCCCGTCGATCCCCGCCTCTCTGGATCGCTGTGGTTGTGGTAATAGGCATTAACGGAAATTCTGCGTTCATCTTCAGTTCAATCTGTACTTGTCCTACCTATTTTCAATGTCTACACTCCACACCATTCACATGCTACAGCTGACCCGGTTCGGAAAGTCGAAATTAGTTTCATCATCGCGTCATTAATTAATTTGCAAAAAAGTATTTTTCTAAAAAAATACATCGCCAACTCAACTAGGTTTCTGGTACTGCTCGGTGGATCACCGGTCGGATCACCTCCAGTTTTTCGAACATCCTTAATTCGTCTCCAGTTTTTGTTAAAGTTTTTGATAAGCACTGAGTAAATTTAATACTAATCTCCTGGGGCGTGACTCGATACGAGATCTCGCACTTACGGAGTGACTCGATCCGAGATCTCGCACTTACGGAGTGACTCAATACGAGATCTCGCCACTACATAATCTGATGACTCGATAGTATACTGTGGGTATCGATCGCCACATCCACCCACCCCGTCCTCACGCCTTCGAAATCATCTGCAGCATTGCTGCTTGTCGCTTCACTTGCGCCCGTAATTCTTCCATTTCCTGCTGGACGCGGGCGTCCTCTCCAGCAGTTGAATTGCCGCCATTCCCGCCGCTTCCACCTCCATTGGCATTTCCACCACCATTATGGTTTCCATCATTCGAATTTGAATTATTATTTCCTCCACTATTAGGACCAAACGCATTAAAAGTCTTATCTTCAAAATAACTATCATCGTAAATACTTTTCGACTTCAAATTCTTCTTCATCTCCATCATTTTGTTTTTTTGTTTCGTATTTTCAACCACCTGATCCGGATCGTCCAGCTCATTAATATTCCTCGGCTTATTCGATTTTTTCGTCCCTGACGACGAACCCCCACGAGTGACTGCTGAACTCCCGCTATTAGTATTTCCGATATTCGTATTGTTATGACTGCTGCTATTTCCCCCATATGGGGCATTATTCACAGTAACATTATTGTCGTTCGGATCGGTGTATCCGCCCATCCCATCATTGTAAACAGCATTATTCCCACCACCTCCAACCCCTCCTTGCTGATATGCAACGTTTTTCCCGTAGTAAGGATTATTGGACGCCTCTAATTTCCTTCTCAACATCGAAACCAGTTGATTATCATTCTCCGATTTTTCCATCAACTGCGCAATATTCGATTTCATCTCGCGGACTTGCTGCTCTAGGGTTTTGATGCGGGAACGAGCACCCACGAGCTTTTTCTGCGATTCCGATGATTCTTCTTTGAGGCGGGAGGCCTGGGGGAGTCAAGCAGGTTTGTTAATATCTTATTTGAGTAAGTTGCTGTTGTCATTTTGGGAGGTGCGCTGACTCATGGGGCGCGCCTCGCGTGAGGCGAGTCGCTCTCGGGTTCTAGCCGCCCGCGCGAGCGACTTGCAGCGCCGACACTTTCTAAATGGCCGAGTTGCGTTTCGAAGTGTTCGTCATCAAGGCCCCGCATGCCAGGTCGATCTCTCGCTCGTTCAGGTACGTTTCTTTCCAGCTCGAGGCATCTTGCCTCAGCGTGCTCCGCGGCGGAAAGGATAGTTCGACGCAGCCGTTCGAATTTCAATTCGATACACATATTCACTGTTCAGTCTCTTACCTCCTTCCTCAAATTCTCCACCTCCTGTCTTTTGGACTCTGCCATAGACCCCAGTTTCTCTCGATTCCTCGATTCAATCGAACTCTTCTGGTTCCCATCGTCAGCAAATCCATCGTCCAAACTTGATGGATTTTTTATTCCTGGACCATACCCTCCTTGTCCATATCCCCCGCCAAAAGGATTCCCTCCCCCACCATTTCTCGCTGCTTCCTGCAGACTTTTCACTTCACTCCTCAATTTCAAATTATCTTTCTTCATTTTAACCACTTCCAACCTAGCTCTTTCCCCTCTACTCAACCACCGCCCATCATTCTTCTCCCTGCCTTCATCGACCAAACGCTGCATGTCAGAAATCTTGTTTAATGAGTTTTCGTTTTTTCCCTTCCGACCACCTGAGGGTCCTGATTCAGCGCTATTCTCCATGACGATTAGAGCTTTTTCTGCCTCATTTACCTCCTCCTGAGATCCGAATTCATGCACTAATAGTCTCTTCTGTCGGTTCGTCTCCAATTTCAATTTCTGAACTTCTTGTCGTGCTAATTGTAATTGATTTCTCGCCTGAGCGTAGTTTTTTCGTAATATCGGGTCCGGAGGGTTACCATTGGTACCATCTGGGCCAGTGCCATCAGCGCCTCCTTTTTTCGCATCTTTATTCTTTCCTCTTCCCCCAGCAGCTACATCGCCTTCAAGTTTCGTTATTTTTGCTTTTTGGGATTCGCAAGTCGCCGTAAGTTGCCGATTCTTCTTCCCCAAATCCACTAATTTGGAGCGAAGATCGCCGAGCGCGGATGGGGTTTCGAAGTCTGGGGGAGGGTTTAAATGTATCAGTCACGATGGAGATTCAATTTCCAAAATATTATTTAGCATACTCACTGGCAGATTTCCATTTAATGTGCAGAATCTAATCAGAATGATTAATATGAGGAAAAACACTATAACTTAGTATAACTCTCACCATTCCCTGCCCCCAGAAAATCCAATTGCCCATCCTTTTTTTCAATTTCGCGTTCCTTCTGCTTCAATTTAAACTGCAAACTCTCGCATTTCCTCTTCCAATTATCTACGCTCTCTTCGCTTGCCGCCAGTTTTCTCGCCATGAAGCGTTTTAGTTTAACCGGATCGTGCAAGTCGTCGCAGGATTTTTCTGAATTGTCTGAATCATCATCTTCATCGTCTTCGGAATTTAAATCTTCAGACCCGTCGTCGTCGTCTTCTTCTGGTTCTATCCTATTCCCATCCCTCCCAACTACACCGCTGCCGCTATTGAAAGTGAAACCACCACCACTCGCACTACCACCACCAGCTCCCGGAGTCACACTTTTACTACCTTTCGCCCCCGCTGATTTCGCCGCCGGCGCTTTCTTCCTCCCTCCGCCTCCATATCCTCCTCCGCCGCACATCGCGCTGCTATCTGCTTTTCTCCGGACTGGAACTTCATCTTCCTCACTCTCCTCAGCGTAGTCATTTCCATCGTCATAGCCTGCTTGCCCTGCTTTTGCCGCGCATTTCCTGTGTAGGAAGTGGGCAATGAACAAGTGGGTTAAAACTTTACGAAAACTTTAGACAAAAGAGGACCTTCATTCCGGGGCATAGAACATCAGATACCAATGCATTCTTCTCTCCAATATGTGTCCTCAGTCTTCTAAAGTTTTTGTAAATTTTTTGTAAAAGTTTTTAGTGAAATTCTCAATGGCCGCTTCGCGGCCAGCATTTCCTCTCGAAAGCAGCGAGGTCTTCGTCGAAATTGCCGTCATTATCGCCGAAATCACCCTGGTCGAAATTGTCGTCGGGATCGGACATCGTGGAGAATGGGGTCGGTTGGTTCAATTTTGAATTTGTAGGAGGTGGTGGTGAGTGCTGAAGCCGCAAGCGTAGTTTGCTTACTGCGAGGTGAATAGTGGTTTGCATTGTAAAATTGAATCAAAATTGGGAGACTCCTCTCAACCCGTCGATCTAATACTTACAACAACTACAACACTCAAATCTCTACCACATCCTGACAACCAACCATATGACACCACCCCAACAATCCGATCGTTTTGACCACTGATTCACAATCTTTTCATGAAAGAACTTCTCAATAATTTGATCTAATGAGTTTCCCGCGTGCAATGAGCACTGTTATTCTTGTTTCGCTGTACAATTTGAATCATTTGATGTGTGGTCGACTCGATTTTCCCCTTTTCACTAGGGAAGTCACCACGTTTCGTCTGAATCGGAGCTCGCGTGCAGATGTCTGAGGCACTGGATGTGTGACGATTATGATACAAATTATTTTAACTTGGGTTGCAGAGTTACTATGTGTGGGTAGGGTAGGCAAATGTCCAAATGAGGGCAAATGTCAATGAGTGGATGTTCGGGCACTTGTGAATACTATTTTGAATATTTTCAAACCGATGGTCACTTGACGGTGCAAGGCCGTCAGTTTTCCCGTGCGAATCAGCATCATATGACATCACGCGAATGCAACTGTGCATGATGTCATCTCAAATGCGATTGGCCCTGTAGAGTTCGCTTGTGTTTTCGCAAGCTTCATGTCAAATGTGTTTACGCAAGCTTGAGTGATATTAGATAACTGCTCAATGTGTCTATGTCGCATGCACTCCCCTTCGTGTCAATACAATATCGTTGGAATATAGTTTGGGATTCGAACTAAATCTAAATCTTTACAATTACTGCTCTGTTATTGTTTGGACTGATTCAAGTGTAATAGTGGTCTGTTCTGTGGACGGTTCTGTAATCTTGAACTGTTTCTAATACTGAACTGTAATAGTCAATGAGAAGTGAATGCAAAATTGGTTTCTTGATTTGCGGGAAATACAGAACTTCCGCTACTGCTGATAGAATGTTTTCGTTTTGTTTAGAATGCGTTTGCGTAGAATCCTTTTAAATGATAGAGGAATGATTGTGCTGTAACTTAAAGCGTTTTGATGGAGTTTCTAGAAGTTTGACAATAGTTGATTCTCGTGGATATTCTTTTCAAATTTCCGTCGCATTTTTATGCTGACAAATGCTCTTCTGTAGAATGTTGTTCAATTTAGTTGCTGTTCGATTGATTTAATTGGCATTTTTTCGAAAGTTTATAGGAATTTCTTTTGCGATAGAATTATTGGTACAGTATAACGAATTTCTTTGGATTATTGTCGACCTGATTCTTCTGTTGCAAGATATGATACACAATGTTGAATATACAGTAATTCATAGTACAATCCTTGATATGGAAGCGTGGTATTTCTATAAGTACTTGATGATACAATATCTATATTATGAAAAACTTAATTAGGGTATCAATTCAAATTTTCCCTCTCCCCGTCCCCCCTCAAAATTATATCGACTGGTCTACTGTACTAGATCGGCTCTCCCACCTCTACACTAGTCTACCCCTTCCCTACATCGTCTTCGTTTTAGATCGTCTCTCCCACCTCTAAACAAGTGTACCCCTTCCCTACATCGTCTTCTAGATCGTCTCTCCCACCTCTACACTAGTCTACCCCTTCCCTACATCGTCTTCGGCACCTTGATCTCGGGGTGCGTCATTTCCCCTACGAGGCTTAGCGCCGTAGTATACCCACTCTCCAGTTTCTTGAAGAGCTTCTCATACTCACGACTGATTGCGATCGGACCCCCCTGGGCAGCCAGCTCTTCAAGTCTTTGTTCTAAGATTGCGCGCTGATTCCGGGGCTCCGTGAAGATTCGCGGCAGGTTCTTGCATGCCGCAGGGGAGGGGGCGAAACGGTCCTGGGGGAGTGGAGTTGGGTTTGAGAGCGGGAGATGGGGGAAGTGAAATGACAGTTGAGTTCTTTAAGTTACGCCATGGGATTTCGTTTGAGACAAAATTGAAATTACTGATGTCAGATGTTGAGAATCACATGCTCCCCCTCACCTTCCTATCCACCTGCCTCGCTCTCGCTAGTTTGCCATGTTTGGGCCCCCACTTGCGCATTTCGTTGTAGAGATTAAACGTTCCAGGAGCGCCAACAACTTGAGGGTGTGGTCTTCTTCCTAAACCGTTCTTACCGCCTTGATCCGAGGAAGGAGTGGAAGAACTGCGGGCTGGGGGGATTGGGCGGGAAATTTTTGGGAGGCGAGTCGGAGTTGGACTATGGCTGCAGGAATCGATCAGGCAACGCTACTCTCCGTCGTGATCAATTCGACAAATTTTTTATTAATTGAATATTAAGTCATTGACAAATCATCACCAGTTTTCAATATAATTCCTCCCCCTTACAACTCCCCATCGACAACGGCGCCGGCTGTGGTGCTGGCTGTAGGCCTTGGACGCCCAACGCTGTTTCCCAATGATGAACTAGCTGGTGCTCAGGAGTATCGAGGTCCTGGGGGAATTTGGGGACAGATTCGGAAATCGGTGGTATTAGATTTGTGCATTGAATCTGAGGTTGTAGCTTTTCCGAAATCATAATGTTAGTGATGTTTGAGAATCCTTCAGAGTCATTCGATTTAAGAAGTGGCAGGATGTCGATCAGCCATTTTCTCAAATTTGAAATTCAATCTCACCTCTCCCCCACTAACGCTGCTCTTCTCGGCGCTGAAGGCGTTTCTTCCCGAGCCGTCGTAGCCCAAATCAGTTAATGCCGGATCCGACAAGCTGGAATTCAACGACGAAGTCTTCTTCTTCGGCGTTCTGAACATATTGTTCTCCCTATTGGTATTTCCCGAGGCACTACTTCCATGATTGTTCTCTTTATTCGCGTCAGAGTCTTCTCTTTCTTTCGCCTCTAGTAAATGTGCACCCTCTTTAGTTTCCCATACTAAAGGATCTCTCCCAATGGGGGACCCACTATCGAACCCTCCCGAAGCAGAAGATTCCTCTAGTGCTTGCTTCTTGGCACTGTTGCTTCTATTTTGCTGCTGCTGGGCCTGTTGCTGCTGCCTTGCCTGTAAGGAAAAGGAACTTGAATTATTGTTCAGTGGGCTCATTTGCGGGAAATTTTTGTTGCTACTTCCGCCGAGAGACTTGATGCTACTTCCTCCGAGGCTTTTAATGGATCCGGAAGACTGGATACTCTCTTTGCCGCTACTCTCAGGCGTCGCAAGAAGATTCTTCGTTTTCGTAAAAGGAGCAGCAGGTGTCATTGGACTAACTAAATCTTCTCCAAATTCGCGGATTGCCGGCATTATGCTCGCAGCGCCAATCTCTGTTTCGTGATTTTGCGTTAGTTTGACCGGCGGTCGGTAAGCGAGTCCAGGATTCCCGTTCATGCCGTTCATCCCATTCCGATTGCCATTTGACATTCCGCTGTTTTCCGCCGCAATTATCTGTTCTGCAGCA
>Ga0099798_10358_pt1 | contig 15651 bp, 17 predicted proteins | sample Uncmet_Sort29A_1_FD_89870 | JGI IMG/M metagenome (GOLD analysis project Ga0099798, IMG submission 89870) | Marine eukaryotic communities from CALCOFI LINE 67, Pacific Ocean - CN13ID_Sort29A_1 | ecosystem: Environmental > Aquatic > Marine > Oceanic | place: Pacific Ocean: Monterey Bay | collected...
GCGTGCAGTAGAAACAGGCCTTGTGGGATCATCACTGCCAGACCAATGTTGAGAAGTACCGTTCCGAGTTTCCCCAGCAGCAACCCTTGAGACGTGCCAAAGTCGTAAGTGCCGAAGAAAGGCAAGACGGAGCCAATCCCATAGAGAAGCCCACCGCCAGGGATCCCAATATGCCCATGATAGTGCGGAAACGTGCGGCTCTTCGAATGCACTATGTTTCGAAGAAGCACGAAAAGAGTAGACGTCGTAGCAGCGAGATTTATCACGAACGCGACTGAGTTTAAGCCGGTCCAGCTCCGCATCGCGGAAGCGGGTGGTGCGGTTGTATTAAACATCTTTGTGTTGTTAGTAGTGCTGTTACGTCGGCGTCGCAATCTGCCTCCACCGCCACCTCTTTTCTTTTTCCCCCCTCCGCCTTTACCGTGGCAATTAACGACGAGCGTTGCGAGAACAATCAAAAGGATTGTGCAGCGAGTCCGCATTGCGTCGCTCGCTGTTCAAGCGTTGACCTGCATGGAGCTATCGTTTGCATTTACATTGTTTTTGAATTTACATTTTTTTTTTAAGTTTTTGAAAATAATTTTCCCGGCTTTCCCGGCTAGGAATTCCTATAGCCGGGTTTCAGCCGCGGGGGTCCGGTGCGAAGAGCAATTATTTTTCGTGGATAACATCAATCTTTCAGGCTAAAACCTACATATGTAAAAGTAGTCAATGATGAAGGCACTGTTGAGCATTCTCGCTGTGGCCATTACAACCGACGCAGACGACTGGATGGCCAACTTTACTGCTGCTGCTGCTGCTGCTGCTGCTAGCTCCGGCTGCTGATGTGTTGACTTCGGCTTTGGATCGATGATGGTTCCGTGCTGCTGGAGCTACACCTCTTCAAACGTGGCACAGGCATCATGTACTACAATTCATATACATATGTACAACATGCATTACATACATACGGGCTCGTACAACTAACATGATGTATGTGTAAATAAAATGTACTGGTAGATCTACGACAACACATCATCACTACTACATGCTTCATAAATTAGTTATTAAATTATATGGCTGTTCAAACGGTGAATGAAGAGCTACAGCTATTTCTATTTACACGGGGGAAAAGCCGTAGTTCTTCAGAAAATTGGCGATCGCTTCCAATGCTTCGTCGTGTCGGGGAGCGGCGATGTAAAAATGCTCCTGTTGAAACCGGAAAACTTCGTGCACCTGGGAGTGGCGGGAGTAAACGAGACAACAGAGACAAACTTTATCGACTGCACTCCTTCCAACCTGGGCGGAGGCAGATTGACCGTATCGCAGACAATCGGCGGGGCTTTTCGATTTCAAGTACTTGATCTTGTAGGCAAGGCTGTTCTTCACAATTTGGTCGTCCCTTCCGCGCAATCGGCAATCACTTTCCAGGCCAACACCATTCAGATTACTGGCACAGAAGATCTGCCCTGCGCTGGCGCATCTGAGGTATTTGCCTGGACCTTTGTTTGTAGATTTGTATCTATCCCCCTTCTCCCACTCCTTCCATTTCGGATTAATCTTCCACCCGGTATTATTTATGGGTCCACGTAAAGATAACAAAATCTCAAGTCAAAAGCTACAAAATATGGGTCGCGTCTCTGGTCTCTGCTTTTCACGAGGCCTTCAAGAGTGATCGTAGCCCCAAGCAAATCGACCTTATGAAAGAGGTTGTCTACACCCTCGTCGTTTGCCGGGATATGCACGAATGGGTCATTCCTGCAAAGCAGATGCTCACCATTCTCTCTCGTTGGAGCGCCGTCGCGGACCCTCGTGCCTGCGTCAACAACCCCGCCCTTTGTAACAGGCTGATGAACGCAAGCTGCTTTTGTGAGCACCAAAGCCACCAGAACTTGAGCGCTGCCGTGCAGCTGTATGAGCTAATTGTCGCGGGATACCGTGAAGCGACAACCTTTCCTGCAGGAGGGCTCATCTCACCGGACTCATCACTCGAAACCTTGCTCTGCAACACGGGCTTGGCGGCAAAACGAGCAGGACAGTTTGACAAGGCAGAGAAATATTACCTCGAAATTTTTGAATCGCAAATACTGCAGCAGCCGTGGAATGTGGATGAGAGCGCGATGAATAAATCAAAGTTAATGACGCCAACAAAAGGGTTTGATAACAATGTCATTGTCAAGAATCTAGAATTTCTCTACGGTGGTCGTGTGGGTTTCGATGGTACAGCGCTCAACATCATTGCTATCGGAATCCATGGGACTTGGGGGAAAGGCACAGTCGAGTACCGTGTTGCGGCGTTGCGCAAGATGTACAGGAGGATGGCGGAAGCTCGACCACCAATCATTAACCCGGACGTCCGCACTCAGTTTGCAAACATCATCTCCGAAGAGAAGATCTGGGGAGTTGGCGGGCCAGTTCTTCGCGAATTCCGGATCCGTCAGGAGGAGATTGAGGCAAAAGTCGAGGAAGAGGTAGCAAAGGCGATCACTTGGAAGGAGAAAAAGAGCATTGCCGAATCAAGTATCATCGTCAATCCTCGTCAATGCGGTGTATGCCTGAAAGAATTGAAGTCGTCGCTGCGGTGCGCTGGCTGCCGCGCGGTGTTTTATTGTGGGCAGAAATGCCAAAAGGTTTTTATATTTGTGTTTTGTGCCTTTGCCTTTTTCAAAACTATTACTAATAAAACTGAATGTTTGACTACTCACATCACACACACACGTAATCATTTCATTTCGTTTTCATTTCGCGTGACGTCCAAGGCCGATTGGCCCTCCCATCGGGCGATGTGCAAGATTGCCAGACAGGCGGCAAAAAGTCTGAAAAAGAAAGGGAAAGAACAAAACGTGAAATCGAAGATTCAAACGCAAGATTATGTTAAATGTGTATAGCTATACGCTATATACATGCCTTCTACTACTTCTACATGTACATGTATGTATAATATACATTTATGTATGTTGTACCGGTACGTACATGTACGTGTATCTTATCTACTACATGTACCACCCCCATCATTGTGTACGCATGAAAATTAATTTAGAAGATCTATATACATGTAGGTCCTATTAGTATGTATGTGCACATGCCATGTAATGTACATGTGCACATGTAGATCTAATAATTTAGCATATATTGTTGGTTGTAGTACATACATGCAGTTGTAGTATATTGCATTGTAGTAGCAGTATAGCACATATACATAATACAGAGGTACATGATGCATGCATGTGTAGATCTACATGTAGATATTAATTTTTTTTTTTAATATATATGTATGTATGTATGTACCTGTAGTACATGTACATGTTTTTTTGTTTTTTTGTCTTGTATCTGTATCTGTCATACATGTATGCATATATATAGCATATGCATAATAATATATCTAAAGTTTAGAGAGTAAGTACATACATGTAGCTAGATCTAACTTTAGTAAAAGAAAACATCATAATATTTTTTTTTTAGCGTTGTTGTTACACGTTTTAGTAGTATTATAAGCATCATCATCATCAGATCTCACAAACTTCTGCACGCAAAGTTGTCAGTTGCATTGCTGACGAGGTGCCGTTTTGTATCACGGCCGAATGAGTTATTACATGAATGGATCCATCGCGATGCACGTCGTGTCGAGGGATATTGTGGGCAGGAAATACCCCATATATGACATAGCTGTATCGTTAACTGTAACAGTGTAACAGTAACGCACACCTGCAGTTTCGGGACGGAGCACGACGAAGCTCCTTGCGCCGTCGTTTGTGCCCTCCCCGATCTTCTTTTTGACACGCCACGGTGCTGTGACGACAACCGCGGTCGTGAGCGGATGTTTACAAGTAATTCTAAGTACAAAGAACAGAGTGAGAAAAGGTGACAAACCAGTAAAACACGCTATGACAGCATTATGACATCCCCTGCATCGGAGACTGCCCGCTTTGCCGCAGTCGTTAGTTGTTCTCGCACGGCCCTGTTCGAGCGGGTTTGCCATCCTCTGTGGCGGGTTATAACCCGAGCCTCTACATGTACTAGCGGATAGGGCAGCTTCGGAGCGGCGATGTAAAAATGCTCCTGTTGAAACCGGAAAACTTCGTGCACCTGGGAGTGGCGGGAGTAAACGAGACAACAGAGACAAACTTTATCGACTGCACCCCTTCCAACCTGGGTGGGGGCAGACTAACCGTATCGCAGACAGTCGGTGGGGCTTTTCGATTTCAAGTACTTGATCTTGAAGGCAAGGCTGTTCTTCACAATTTGGTCATCCCTTCCGCGCAATCGTCAGTCACTTTCCAGGCCAGCACCATTCAGATTACTGGCACAGACAGAAGATCTGCCCACCCCACCCCTTCTCTCTGTCTCGCTCCGAGGCCCGCTCACACAAAACTCAAACCGCCGCCTGCGTCTTCTGCTCCAGAATGGCTTTGACGAGCTTGTCTTTGACCTCCGCTGGCATGCCCAATTGGCCGAGGACGCCATCGAGTGCCCCCGCGGCTTGAAGCGCGTGGATCATCTCCAGAATGCTCCCGGGCTGCTTGAACCGGTCGGCCCAAACCTCGGAAACACCCGCGTCGACGCAGAAACGCACGAGCTTCTCAGCCTTCGTCTTGCTTGGGCCCCCGGCTGCCGTTGCCGTTTCCGTTTGCTCCGTCACCGCCACCGACGCAGTCTCGGCTAGTGCCGCCGCCGCCTCTGCCGCGACCACGGCGACCTCGGGGTTGTCGGCAGATGTGATTTCAAGTGCCTCCCTCAAGGCACGGAAGAATGCGTAGATGTCGTGGCCCCCGCTCTTCTCCCGGATCAGCACGAGGTCCGCGTGGTGAATCTGGATTTCCACGATGTGGCGCGCCGGGTCATCCGTGAAGAACCCGTTGATCAACATGTCCCGCCACCCGCTCGGAGTCGGGCAGTCCGTCGCTCGTGCGCTGGCGGGGTGGCTCCGCGTCAGCCTGTTTTTGATGCGCAGGATCGTGAAGACTTCCCGGCGCCGCGCAATCTCCTGCACCGCCCGAACCATCCCGCGCAGGTCCGCAAAATTCAAAGCCCCGCGCACGATGTCGAAGATCGTGTCGAACCGAAAGATATCCGAAGGCTTGACGCCGGGCGTCATCGCACGTTTCTCCGCGGCGCGAAAAGGTGACTTGAGCGGCGCCGTCACGTATTCAGGCTTAACGAGCGCGTCCGCCGCCGTGACCTCGGCCAGGATGGACCGGCAAAATTCGTCAAACTGCTTCTGTACTCGTACGCCGCTCTTGAAGACGTCGAGCGGTTGACCGCCGCCTCCTTGCGTCGCCGTCGTCCTGGACGGCTGCCCTTGAACCCAATCTGTCCACTCGGCAAGCGCCGTCCTGTTTTCGTGCAGGGCTTCGAGGCGCTCAAACGCGGCGTCATAGCTCGTCTTGTACAGCTGCTCGAGCTTGTGGAGCACGGCGACGATTTGGCGGATGGCGCTAGGGTTCCTCACCAGTGTCTTGGCGTACATCTGCCGCCGCGTCGCAAAGAAATTGCGCCCCTGGCTTGCAAGGACTGTGGAAAATGGTGTAGTCATTGCGCAGCAAAACCAGCGGTGCCATGGCGCCTCGAGCGAGACACGCAGCCCCACTGCAAGATCTTTGAGCAGCGCCGCCCCTGCTGGCGTTGCCTTTGGGACTAAGGCCGCACGCCAATCCAACGGCAGCTCGGACAGCCCCCATTTTCCGTCGACCAGAACGCTCGAACAAACTTCGTCAAAGAGGCGGCCGCTCTTCTGGCGCTCAAATGCCCGTGTCGATTTACGAGTCTCCGCGGCGACCTTGGCCAGGCGGCGGCGCTTGAGCTTGAAGCGCATGGCGGCGGCGCATATGGCCAGGAAGACAGATGTAGACACCCCGGCAATCAAGTAGATTTTCTCCGTGTCCTCCACAGTCTCGACGCAGCCGCCCTCGAAGACGCTGTTGGTGCCCATGTCTTTCTGGCCGAGGACAATCGCCCTGATGGCTTCGCTATCGGCTTCGCTGCCGCAGTACCATGTGGCTTTTGTGTCCGAGCTGGACACGCCGGCGTCCATATCATTCTTAAACTTAAATTTGCAAGGCTTCGCTGCCGATGGGCATGTGCATGAGTCGGAAGGGGAGCCACAAAATATTTCAGACGGAGTCTTGGAGAAAATCTCGGTGCACGTGCTGCTCGGTGTGGTCGGGCACTCGCACATCCCGCCATCGAACGCGCATTCCGCTTGATTGCACGCTTCATCGCAGACGGCTATGTTCGTGCATTCGGTGAAGCAACGGTCGGGAAGCGTGCCGCGGCCAGTCGGGAGGCTCAGCGCGATGTGCAGCACGAGCCAGACGAGTCGACTCATCTCACATTTTGACGTTGCAACCGCAATTTAAGATGGCCGCGATTGCTCGTGCTCGTGTGATGGCCGCCGGAAAGGAGATGAAAAAATGCTCGACAGCTGACAGCGCAACAGGCAAATCAGCTTTCCAGCGCATCAAACCTGAACTAGAATGGCGTTTCAAGACCTCCAGCACAATTTCTTGACGCTTGACGAGGGAACGCGAGTGAGGTACGGCCATTACTTGCCTCTTTGTTTGAGCCCGTACGTGAAGGGCCGCTTCGTTGGAAACCGCAAAGTGCCGGCCACAGTCGAAACACATCATGAGCCGAAAAGAGAGGAAAAGCAGGGTGTTGCTGGGGCTCTCGGCCATGTGGCATCTCAGTCGAGTTTCATCCGTCGTCGCCGTGGGGTAGATGATGCGTTTGCAGTGAGGATCAATCTCATCCTTGGCTCAAAGATCGCTGAAGTAGAATCCCGCTTTGCGGAGGTGCCGAATGTTCATTTACGTAACCTTCCAAAAATCCGGGACGCCCTGGATGCATTGAATAAAAAAATGAACACACTCTCTCCCGCAGTGGCAGAATCTCTAGAGGCAATTGCCGGCTGCATCAATGTTGGAGATGTAATTCAAGCCAAACGAGAACACTCTCGATTAGCCGGGTCGACAAGCACGCTTCCCCACCCACAAACCGATGCTTCACTTCCGGCGCGACAAAAGTTGAAAACAGCAGCTTGTCACTCCGACGCGGGTGATCTTGTGCGGTGCTCGGTGTGGAAAGAACACAAGGACTGGCTTGGCGGCCTGCGCCATTTAATTAAGATTCTATCCTTCCTAAAAAATTAAAAAAGAATTGTGATGAAAAGAGAAAAAGAGAAACTTTGCCTCCTACTGTGGACGTGGACATACACAACATGTTCAACATGTAGTAGAGAAATCCTTGTACCAACATTTAAAAATAAGAGTAGTAAATACGATAAATAAATTTAAAAAAAACACGTATGTTGATAATGTAGCTCATAATGCACATGTATGTAGGTAGTAGTAGCCTTAATTATTAAAACAATCATAACCGTTTTTGCTGGCCGCTGCTGCTACGATCTCGACTCTCAGCCGCAACGGCAAACGAGGACTTTCTTATGCGTTAAACAAATGCAATGATAGTAGCAGATTTGGGAAAACCGCGACTCAATGGCATGACTGAGATTTCCCGGCCAGCCAGTTGTCGGAGTAGCACCAACACAATTCCTCGTCCTCATAAATGTGGCGCTTCGCTATCACCTTCAGGGTCCCGTGGCCGCACCGCTTCATAGTCGTATTGCATTGCTTTGATGACGACTCCGCGTGGTTGAGTTTGTACAGAAGGGTCCCTCGGATGTCCAGCGATACGCCCTTGTTGTACTCAATCACTGGATATGCGTCCTGCCACTCCTTCTCCTCGAAGATTCTTTTCACTGCCTTGCTCCCGATTACCCGTGCCTCTTCTTGCAGCACAATGGTGCCCTTCTCGAGGCGGAAGCAGCCAGCGTCCTTCCTCGCCCGGGTAGCGCCTTTCCAAAAGAGACCGTCTCCAGCGCCTGGGATACGCGACCTTTTCACCACCAGGCGAGCGCGGCAGTCAAGAGCACCAGCCTCGGCGTCAGACTCAGATCCAGATGTTGAAACGAACGACATGCCGAAGCCTTAGAACGATTGCATGCAAATTTATACTTTACATCTGGTGAACACCTGCAGAGCAGCTGATCATTGGCTCCGTGGGGCTCGGGGAATGTCTATCACATGGTGCACGCGCGTTTCGATGTCGTGCCGCGGCCATTTTAAAATTTGTGCTGCGCCGCAGCCGGGTGTCATTTTTTCAAGCCTGCCTTGAGCCGCATGCGTGTACACGGGTACACAGTATTGAGTACCGGGAGATCCCGGCTACTAGTAGCCGGGAGATGCTGACACAGCTGCTGGAGGGGCCAATGTCCAATGTTGGCGATGGCGATGGCAATTTGCTAGCTACTAGGGCGCAAGAGAGTTCGACTTCGTCGCCAGCTCGAGATCATCTCTTCGTGTAGGTGGTCTTCCCCATTACCTTCTAGCTAAGCGGATGGAGCCACATACCCTAACTTTGGAGCCGCCGCTGAAGAAGCAGCGCCGCCGACCTAAATTTGCGACACTCTACAAGTCGTTGAACGGATTTCAACTGGAGGGAGAGTGGTTGTGCGTAGTAGGGTTTGACACTTCCATCGACGACCAAGAAATGCGATGTCCAGGAGATGAGCCATACGCTTGGCCTCCTGGCAGCACTCTGAAACTCAGCTATGACTCAAAAGGCGTTCTCAGCGGGGAGTTGAAGTGGACCTCATATTTCCATTCTTCTTTCGCTGTTGCTTTTGGAAAAGTCAAAGCAATTCGCCATTCGATGGAAACAATAATGTTCCCTGTTTTGGGCCACAGCGGCAACCCCGCAGATCTGTGGGACCCACCCCTGTCCTGGACGAGGCGGAAAGTGCCGTATTTTACGCTCGAAATGGATCATTTCAGACGCCGCCCTGAAGGGATTAGCGTGGAGAATAATACTAAAGTTAGTAGCGACTCCGGCGGGACGGGAGGATGGTTTTCGAGCCTGACTCTCTCTTCTTGGCTTCCGGGCATTTTCAAGACTGGCGAAGAAAAGGTGACGAAGCGGCAACAAGAACGGATGTCATGGGAGAGGAATCACCTACCAAACTGTGGTGATCTCACTGAGCGGCCGCCGGCCCTGCATCACTCCGTCGAACTCAATCGCGTGTCACTCAAAGCAGTCAAGTTCGACGTGTTTAAAACTGGCGGAAAGGTAAAGTCGCCACCAACCCCTTCCGACGATTTTCTTAACGCGCAGGCAGGTGATTTGGGGCTAAAGTGTGAAGGGGTTGGTGGCGAATTATTTTATGGAGTTTTTCGTCGTGTGAAAAAACTTCGTCCCAGACGGAGCCGTGTTGGTCAGCCGGCACGGATCCTCGCGCCAAGATACGTGGTTAAAGTTCCAACGCGAGTGTTGGAGCCTGGTCACCCTGGTTGTGATGCAAATCGGTTTGTAGTACATACCCTTGGCTCGACTCAGCCAAAGAGTGTAGATTTTCAGGCGAAGACGCGCCATATCCTGGTCAACGCCTCCCACGCTGTTGTGCAGCGAGAAGTAGAGCGCTTCAGAGGCGTCGTTGGCTGTCGGACCGCGATGATGCTTGTCAACCTGCGGTGGTTCAACTCACCCAGTGAGGCGCTTGTCCCTAACCTGTACAACTCACGAAGTCTCTGCATGGACATCTTGTCGTTTGCGGGACTCACGCTCGAAATCAATATGCCACCTCTAGCCTAGTAGCTAGTACATGTAGAAGATCTAGAAGATCTAATTTTATAATTTTTAATTTTATAATTATAATAGTTTTATTAATTAATATCTTGTAAAACTATTATTTTTTTTGTACATCATCATCATGTTAAAAATTAAAGTTCTATGCGCGGGAGAGGAGGAGACTTTCTGAGAGTCAGAGGCCCCATCTGCAAGTCTGGTTGCGGCGCGGCGGGTGTCAATCTCTTCTGCCGAGCTGCGGCTGAGGAAGCCCTGAAGCCGCAGGCCGCGACCCACATGAGCGGAAGAGAGATGCACAGGAAGAAGACAACAGCGACGGCAGTAACGGGCAGAGATTTGAAATGGTAGCCAAAGTCGCCGGCGATCATGGTCAGTCCAAGCACTATATTGCCAAGACCGAGAACCACGGCCGTGTAGCCGATGGACATATGAAGAAGACCCCATCTTGCGCGGCGGCTGTGAAATCGGCTGTGAAATCCGCAACGCCCAGGGTCTCGGCTGTGACGCTGGGGCTGGGGATGAGGCCGAAGTGCGGCGATGATGGGCTGCATGCTTCCCAAGGCGACGACGAATAGGCCTTTCAGTTGTAGTGTGACCAAAATGTATGTCATCGCCATCGCCAAAAGAGGAAGGAAAGGATTCTCTTTTAGATTTACAATAATATTTAAAAGACAAAACATTGATGTGGAAAGCACTCACCGAGGTATTGGTGCTCCGGCACGGCACCCGTGAAGTGGTGTGGATGTTTGTAGATGGCAGCAAAACAGAAGCCGAGAATCTGCACCAGCCATCCCGACATCTGCAAACTGCGATGGCCGAAGAACCAGAGAGGGAAACCACTGACAAGGCGAGTGTTGTCCCGCTGTCAAATGTCAATTAAAATCAAACAATGCAGTGCCAGCATCAGCGTCAGTGAAGTATACGTTGTGTCAAAATGTACGTGCAGGAATTGTCTTTCACCACGCACAACGCAAGCACTGACTGTGGGACAATAAATACATGTCATTGTTGCATGCACATACTAGCTGCAGTACTAAAGTTTAGTACCTGACAACGGGAGAAAAGCACGCCAGCCGGGAGAAGTGCGCCCCAGCTGAGCAGCATGCACACTATGTGAAGCCACACCAGCACTGGTGTGGAAGCAGTAATTGTGGCTCCACCCGAGCCGCTGTCTCCAGTGAGAAGATTCGCCTTTGCTGAAAACTTCTGGTTGAAATGAAAACTGACAGTCCGTTCGTCAGAACTACCGGCGAATATGAGACGCACGTCTGTGTCGACTGGGAATGCTCGCTCCGTGGCCGCCTGGCTCGCGCGTGGGCGAGTGAAGACTAAGGATCCGCCGTTGGCATTATCTATGGTGCAAGTCGCTCCGGGGATAGACGCAGCTCGAGCGGCCACAAACTGACTTGAGCTCATTTCTTTGACAAAGAAGCGCCGCGCACCTTGGTTGTCGCACACCACGACATCGCTGCCACTGCCACTTGAGGTCATCGTGCCGTCAGAGGAGATCCCGATCGCGAACCAACCGGCCTGGTCTGAGCTAACTTCTACCCGCACCGAGTCTTTGCTGCTCGTACTGCCGTCATCTAACAGCTCCCCAACCTGCAGGTCACAGTAGGTAGCAAAGAGTCGTGAGTCGTTCATTAGTTAGTAACAAGCAAACCTTTCGCCATCAATTAAAATGAAATAAAAAAGGACGTGATTAATAATAATGAGAGAACGAGAACAAGAAAAGCAGTGCAATCCGCCGTTAACACCTTAATCAAACGCAGCTTTGCTGTCAGCTGCACGGCGTCGGATCCCGATCCCAGTGGTGCGACGACCACCACTTCACCTTCAACGTCGCTGTCTCCTGACGTCGACGTCGGCGTCGGCGCCGGCGTCGGAGCAGAGGTTGGAGCAGGGGACGGCGCCGCGGTGATCTAGATGCAGTCTACGGCGACTTGGTTGTCCGTCCGGCAGAGCGTGGTGGCGTCGCAGTTGGCGGCCGATGGTTCATTGCATGGAGGGTCGCAGAGAAACCCAGGAGCACACGAGCAATAGAAACTGCTCATGTTACCATCCGATGGAGGACGGCAAATTCGACCACAAGAGTAGCACACGCCACAGGCTAGTCCACCGGTGTTGCTGTCAGCACACAGTGCGTGGCTTGGTGCTGCTGTGGGAGCTGCGGTGGGCGCCGCCGTGGGCGCCGCAGACGGCTCTGGCGTTGGTCTGACTAGCACCGATCTTGCCCCGTCTGGAGCGCTGTGGCACCAAGTCTTGCCGTCCGTGTTTTGGTGCAGGGGTGTGTAACAGAGCGAGCTCACGGCGAGCTTGTTGCCGGTGGTTAATGTTCCCGTAACATTCACTTTTTCCAGACCTCGCCGATCTCCAGCCCTTGCAATTTCCGCCGTCACCAGATCCACTATCCACTGACTCGTCAAATCGCTCGCACTAGCAGAGAGCTCATACTGGATATCGTACTTGTTGGGCTCTGCGTCGTCGTTCCCGAGAACCACAAATCCTTGCGATGGACACCCGCAGCACGTCATGCAGTGAAGTATGTGCCTCTCTGGCTCCACGCTCAAGTCGACTCCAGCAATTCCTGTGTGGCTTCCAGTCGGACTACTACTACCTCCATTCCAGCAATACCTATCTACAACGTAGCCTTCGAAGGAGAAACTGTTTACGTGAGAAGACATGTACAGAATCGATATCGCGACGCAGGACCAATGCATTTTTCTGCGGTGGTGACTTGCCTAGCTAGGCGATAGTACTGCTCTTCTTATTTGCCGCCTCTGTCTCCTCCTGGAGGTCAAGCAGGTCGTGCGGAAAGAGCACCTTGTCAATGGGTGTGATGCCGTTGGTGACTTTAGTCGTCCCGAACAGGCCCCTGGGGCTGGTGCGGAGCAGCGCAGAGAAAAAAGAAAACCAATTATTAATTCCCGGCTACTAGTACACCGGGTACAATACTGCGCAAGTAGATTAGTAGCCTCCCCGGACTGTAGCTAGGAATTCCTCGCCTCGTGTGCGGCCATCGCTTTTGATTTTGCGGTCAAAAATTCGTTATAACATCAGAAAATGGCATGCAGTAGTGCGTTGGCAACAGCGACAGTCAATTCGTAGTCGCCATGGGCAATGCGGCCGTGTTCCTGTTCCTGTGTCTCGGCTTCTCGCTGCCAAGTGGCTTCGCACTTTGCAAAGACGCCCTCGAGTCTTCCACGTGCGAGTCCATGATAGCGGAAATGGGTGGGGACACCGCGACCGCTTGTGCAAGCTTAGGCTCATCATTTGCCACAACCACATGCAAGAAGACTTGCGGCGGATGTCCGAGTGTATGCGTCGACGAGGTGTCGTTTTGCCAAACGCTGATAGAAAACGCCGCCGTGGGAAAGGAGAAGGAGTGTGAGTCGCTGCGCGAGAAGTGCGGAAAGAGCTGCGGCTTCTGTGTGGAGGCTACCAGTGCACCTGTGGAGCCTCCGTCAGCAGCGCCCACAGCTCACCCGACGAAAATACCAACGGCTGTCCCTTCAAAGTTACCGACTGTCACGCCAACTGGCGTGCAATGCAAAGACGCCCTCGAGTCTTCCACGTGCGAGTCCATGATTGCGGAAATGGGTGGGGACACCGCGACCGCTTGTGCAAGTTTAGGGGCGTCATTTGCCACAACCACATGCAAGAAGACTTGCGGTGGATGCCCGAGTTTATGCGTCGATGAGGTGACGTTTTGCCAAACACTGATAGAAAGTGCCGCCGTGGGAAAGGAGAAGGAGTGTGAATCGCTATCCATGAAGTGCAGAAAGAGCTGCGACTTGTGCGGCGCAGAGCCTACCAGCGCACCGGTGGAGCCTCCGTCAGCAGCACCCACAGCTCACCCGACTAAAATACCAACGGCTTTCCCGACCCCTTCGCCGACTCTCTTGCCGACTGTACTTCCCTCTGTGTTCCCTTCCAAATCACCAACGCCATTGCCAACTCTCGTGCCGACCGGTTTTCCCTCGCCCTTCCCTTCAAAGTCACCCACAGAGATGCCGACGCTGCCACCGACACCCTTCACGCCGTTAGTGGCGTGCACCAAAGCAGATAACGCCATCTGCCATGCCGTTCTGAAGGAGATGTGTTCCGACCAGCTACTCTTGGATGAGTGCCCAAAGCATTGTGGACTCTGCTCTGGTGACGTCGCCGTGACCTCCGCGCCGACCCCTGCCCCGACCCCGGGACCTACCGCACTGCCGACCCCGGGACCTACCGAGGTCCCGACGCCAGCGCCGACCGAGGTCCCGACCAAAGCGCTGACTGACTCTCCATCACTTTTCCCGTCCAAGGCACCAACACCCGAGCCAACCAAACCGGCACCGGCACCGGCGTCTTCTGCCGCCACAACGGCAAAGCCAGAGCCAGAGCCCCCCGTGCCGCCCTTGCCTTCAGCGTCTCCTAGTCTGGAACCTACCCCATCGTCAGCATCGCCGCCGCCGTCGTCGACTCCCACAGCTGCAACTACGGCGGCACCAGCGGCTTCCACGCAGGCTCCCAACTCTGCAGCAATAACGTCGCCGCCGACGTCGCCCTCCGGTGCTCCCACGATTGTCAACGATGGTCACGGCAACACGGCAGCAGCCACGGAAGCGCCAATCGTCGGGGCCAACAACGGCAACGTCTCTACTTCCGCAGATCCCGGGTTCAAGGCGGACTGGCAGCTGAAGGACTCAGTGACGACCATTGCTGCTCCGTTCATAGTCGGCGGTCTCGCGCTTTGCTGTGCAGGGCTGCTGCTGGCGCGGCTGTGCTACCGCGGAGCCAAGCGAGTCCGCAAATTTACGTTCACCACCGCGCTTCAGGGGGGCAAGGGGAGAAAGAAGAAGAGGAGGGGTCCCCGGGACGGGAAGAAAAAGAAGGTTCGCTTTAGTACGGTTGTCGCTCAGGACCGGATGTTCAACTCGGACGACGTTGTGATCGAGTTTCCGTCGTCATCGCCGACAGTCGGGGAACGGCCAGAACGTCGTCCAACGGTAAAGGATGACAAGCCACCACCGCCCTCGGCCGAGAAGGAGAAGACGCCCCCCGATGCTGATGCCGACGCCGACGACACCTCTTCCTCTCCGTTCGACTTTGGGTCCGAAGGAGATGCTCTTGCCGATTTAGACCTAGGATTCTTGGACCAGTTTGATAGTCCGACCACGCTCGCCGAAGCTGCTGCTGTCTCCGCCATTTCGGACGGCAGCCCGTTACGGCTGAAGCCATTGTCGCCCAAGCATACTAGTAAGAAAAAGAAGGAGCGCAAGAAGCGGCGGCACAAGCCTGTCACTGCAAACCCCGATGGCACGTTCACTCTAGCAGCTCCAGTAGAAAGAGACGTGAACGGCAAGAGGATCAACAAGAAGCCGAAGAAGAAGAAGATCAAGGCAAAGGAGAAGAAAAATGGCAGCACGGGCGGTTCCCTGCTAGCATCGTCCTCGCTCATGATGCTAGACCACCTCACAAACGACCTCGAGGGTCTCAGCAGCGACACAGGCTCCGAGAGTGCGCCCGCCTCGCCTACTAGAGTAGACATTATGAACGAGTAGCGAGAATAGAAAAGAAAGATGATGCAGCAGTGCAGCAGCGCAGAAAAGTGGAGAAATCTTGATTTGTTGTTGTTGCTGCTGCTGTAAATGCATGTATATATATATAATGTAGAATGTAGAGTTCTCGCTCTCTCTATACATCATGTACATGCACATACATGTATATACATTTTATGTACCGGTACATGTACTAGACTGCAGTACGAAAATTTAAAATTTATATACAGCTGTACACATGCCATGTAATTTGAACTTAAATTTAGTACCCCGCCCGGGTACTACATGTATGTATGTGTATGTATGTACTATATACATCTAGATAGATATATACTATTAGTAAATAAATACACAACACACACATTACTAATTTAAATTTGTTTGTTTTGGTGTGCTTGCTTCTTGCTGTGGTGGCCTTATCAAATCAGGTTATTATCTAGAGTTGCCGCTGAGCTCCCGCTGTCCATTTTTGCTGCATTTTCAGAGGAAG
>Ga0099798_10360_pt1 | contig 15628 bp, 8 predicted proteins | sample Uncmet_Sort29A_1_FD_89870 | JGI IMG/M metagenome (GOLD analysis project Ga0099798, IMG submission 89870) | Marine eukaryotic communities from CALCOFI LINE 67, Pacific Ocean - CN13ID_Sort29A_1 | ecosystem: Environmental > Aquatic > Marine > Oceanic | place: Pacific Ocean: Monterey Bay | collected...
TGAACAGGGTTTTAACCAAGATTCAGAGCGGGTGATCGCAGAAAAGTTCGATGTCATCGTTGGCGCGACAATGGTTGTTATGGCTGGCTGGAGTCTTCTGCGAACTCCACCGCTCGACGTGGTTTTGGATGTAGGTAAGTGCTTACAGTTCAAGTTCAAATTGAGACACAATGATTATCATAGCAAGGATTCTAGACTATGATCCATACGGGTACCCGCACTCCAAATTAAGTAATGAGCATGCGATTTTTTACACCATAATCACTAATTCAAATAGAATGTTCGTCAGACTAGTTCTTCCTTTCCCTTCCTGACATCTTTCTCCACATTAAAGTCACCTACTGCATAGAGTCTTTCAATACTCAGTTTGTAACACTGCAAATGAAAATTTCAGCTATCTGGTTCCTCTGCCTCCCTTTTGCTAACACAAATTAAAACAATTTCAGGTATCTGGTTCCTCTCCCTCCCTTTCTGGTTCCTGTGCCTCCCGTGGGTGGATTTTCTAAAAATCGGCATGTCTCCTGCGTTTTTAGCTCTCTCATGGGCGACCAGAATGAACCAAATTGATGTGGACAGATGGATGGAGAAGCTTGGTGAGGCGTGGGAGCCGATTGACGAGGAATACGAGCTGAGTCGCCGCGGGATGCAATATTGGAGGCGTCTCCGCGACTATCTTCAAGAGTGGGGTCTTTTGGAGGGTTTGAGAACGATGACGGCGTTTGCTAAGCGTTGTGTGACGGCGTTTGCTAAGGAGTTCTTCGGGAATAGTGATGGAGATGGTGGTGGGGATCCCAGAAATACCGCTAATGCTAATACCAGAAGAAGAATAAGAAATGCAAATGGCAATAATGATGGTGCTCGTGCCAACAATAATGGAAATCATAATGCCAATAATGCCAACGACAACAATGCCAATAACGCCAATCGTCCCCTCGTCTACACCTACAGCGTCGCGTTGGGTTTTATGGCAGTTTCGTACTATACATTCGGGGTGTTCTTGGCGGGTGTCTGGGGCCTCCCCACCGCAGAAATTCATAGCGGAATGGCCAGTGATTGGATCAGCACTTCTTGGCCTACATCGATGGTACCTTTCTACGTCCTCCACACGGTGCACGGCAAAATGCACGCCTTGTTACTGTTGGTCATCGGCTATTTGATAGGAGATGGGACTGTCGCGGTTGGGATCGAAAACCATGTAACGGGTCGTGTTGCCACTGTGCGGGAAGTTAGAGACGCTCGTGTGCGGAATAATACTAACAGGATAACTAACGCTGAGCTGTCAGAGCATCATCTCGGTATCACGGGAAAGCGATTTGATAGGATCGTAGGGTGGGCAACGGCGATCGTAGCGTTCTGGAGTCTCGTGGGGAGTCCTGTGGCTTGGTTGTTAGGAAGCTTATTGGGCTCCCTGTGGTCGGGTTTGTTGCAAGTGGTGTATTGGTCGGTACTCTAAATTGGGGAATATGATACTGGATTAGCATTATGATTTGGCATTTGAAGTGGATTTGCCATTTGAAGTGGAGCATGAAATGGCTCAAGTAATTGAAATTGAATGAAGAATTAAAGTAATAACAAATGCGAAAATATTAAGTAATCGATTAATCAAGTGATACTGTATTGCTATCTTGATTCGAAGTAAACAATGAATAATATTAATTTGAGATTCTTTCTTTCTTTAATATTAACCGATTCGATCAATCAATCCGATTCAATCAATTCGCAAAAAAAAAAAAAAAATGAAGGTAGGACTATTAGTGCTGGCCCTGTGCTGGAAGCCAGACCTCGTGGGACCTTTCCTTGCTGGACGGGGCCCCGCGGAGCCCGAGTTCGACTTCATGTAATAAAACGGTGGATTAGTCTTGGAGGATGAGATGTCAGTGTCATGGCCTTGGAGGATGAGATTCGCTACAGGTTTAATATTAATACAGGATGAAAACAGGATGGGATGCCCTATTAAGTGGAGGAAGATCAATAATGAGTACCAGTAACCAATACCAGACGATTAATAAGTGTTGCTGTTAATAAATATTGGTATTAACATGACAATCAATTCAGTTCGCTCACAACAATGAGACAATATGTCGTAGATGAATTTGTTACCATCCTCGGGGTTTATCAACGAAGCCTCTTATACGTAACTAGATGTCAGCCTCAGGCAATCTCGCCAAACTGAGACTATGCTTCAATAGACATTGCAATATTATCCCTGGAGATGATCTGCGTTTCCGCACTGTGATAATTCGTAATGGTACTATTTAATATTAACCGAATTTTGAACGGATTTTGAGTCCGTGTACAGTTTCAATGAAATTACGCGCTGCGCGTAAGCCTCGTCAATTACTAATTTTATTGAAGCTCATTCACGTGGATGGTACATCATGCGCCAGATTAGACGGTACATCATGCGCCAGATTTTGGTACTTGTTCACGTAGACGCTAGAGATCTTCACGTGTTGGGTGCCCCTTCATATGTACACACATCTTCATCATGTCTTCATGTAGGTGGTACATCATGGCGCACCTTCACGTAGATACCATCTTCGCTAATTTTGGGTTTCGAAGGTGGTATTTTAATTTTGAATTGAGTCATTCAATATGATTCTCTCTATTATGGAAAATTTTCGGGAGATTTTTTTGAAAAAAAAAATCCGCGAAATTTTTTCTCTCTGGTGGCAGCCTCCCTCCGGTGGAGAGCACGAACGCATAATTTACTTGGTCTCTCTCCAGAGCAGGCCCCAAACAACCATGCTCTCTCTCCGGAAGAGTGAGGTTTGCAATTTATTTTGCTGAATTATTCTTATTGGCGCACAGCTGCTCGATGAAAGTTGGAATGAAATGTATGTGATTGTGTCGTGTATGGTGGGAAGGATCACGTTTGTGTGGCGGTTACGTTGTTGTTTGTGAAAAGAAGAGAGTGTGGATTTGACGATGCAGCAAGAACGAAAAGAAATGTGTGAGCTGCCAATGAAGAATTGCGTGTGGTTATTCGTGTGGTTAAAATTATCATTATTGAATCAGCATACGGATCAGATTATGCATCTTTAGCTTCGAAATATTAATAAGTCCAGTGAAACTAATGCTCTTATCTCCTAAATATACCACAAATCCTGTAAAGATTTAGTCATATTGCGCCCCAACTCCGGGTCCCATAACATCATGTCTTCCCCACTCATTTCCATAACATCATTTGTTTTCCCATCACATACCGATTATAATTTAGTATGATCATTCTATTAGTATTATTGATTGTGAAAAAGTCCATATAAAACCGTATCATAATTTTCAAAAAAAAAAAATGCGTCAGGGGTTCGGGTTGGGGTAAATATCAGTTAGGGTTGACCATCTGGGGGGAACCAGTGGGGGTCAATCAGTAAGGGGTTAGACTCCTTTAGAGTTCGAGATAGATAAAAGTACTTTGAGAATTAGTCAGCAGAAAGACTGTTACTACTATTAAATTGAGAATTATTTAGCAGCAAGACTCATCCCGCAAGACTCGGGATGACGGTCGGCACGATCCGTTGTACGATGTGGTCCTGTTACGCAGTGTGTATGCTGCTATTTCCGCAGCTAGCGTGGATTTCTGCGTGGATTTCCACACAAAAAATATACACGGAGTACACCGCAACCGATACGAATAGTCTGACTCTCAGACCTAGTCTTCTGACTCTCAGATCTAGTCTAGAGTTATACGCGGAAACAAATTTAACATTCACTGCCGTACGAGCGTTGCAGCTCCGACTTAGTTCGCAGGAAGTTCCTCCTGGTGGAATTTCTGGTGGACCTTCTCAACGCGAACCGTCCTCACGCCGCGATGAGGAGACAAGTGTCGTTCAAGTCGAAGCCGTTCGCCCAGCTACCAATTCTGTAAGGGAAGCTGAAGCTGATGCCGATCGTACAAGTCACAGTGGACCAGACGTCGGTCGCACTGTAGAAGGAGGAAAACAAGTGGAAACATGCACGGGAACTGCCGCTACTGCCCCTGCCAGTGACAGCACGCGCGCTCCACAAACGAAAGCACGCACTGTCATTGCCAAAGGAAACACGCAAAAGGAAACAGAAGAGAGGGGAAGTCCTCAGAATACAAACCCTTCACGCCAAAAGCTGCCAAAGCGAAAGTTGTCCCATCCAGACGGTCGAGTTCAGATCTGGCAGGGCGACGAGCTGATCAAATCCACCGAGCCCTTCCCGCAGTTTGGCGGACTCAAAGTGTCGACAGGAAAATTTCATGTGGACCCGGAGACTGGCAAAATTGAGTTTCTGACGGGGAAGGCCGAAATCGTCGATGCGGTTGACAGCAAGAGTACAATGCATGGAACGGTTATGGAGTTTGTCAATGGTGATCTTGTGAAGTGGACAAAGCCGGATGGGACCGTGGATGAATATGATTCGAATGGAAAGGTGGTCAAGCGTACACTTCCCGATGGGATGGAAGTGGAAGAGGTGGAAGAATTTCCCGGAAGGCAAGTGCGGTCTCACCCTGATGGGCGGATCCAAGTATGGCAGGACGGAGAGTTGATCAAATCCACCGAGCCCTCCCCGCAGTTTGGCGGACTCAAAGTGTCGACAGGAAAATTTCATGTGGATCCGCAGACTGGCGCATTTCAGTTGGTGACGGGAAAGGCCGAATTCGTCGATGACTTCAACAACAAGAGTACAATGAATGGAACGGTTATGGAGCTTGTCAATCGGAACCTTGTGAAGTGGACGCAGCCAGATGGGATCGTGGAGGAATATGATTCGAATGGAAAGGTGGTGAAGCGTACACTCCCCGATGGGATGGTGTTAGAAGAGGTGGAGGATTCGTCGGATTCAGATTCAGGTTTGGTACCAAAGGATTCACCAAATGATTCACCAAAAGATGATTCGCCGAAAGATCCACCGAAAGATGATTCACCGAAAGATGATTCGCCGAAAGATTCACCGAAGGCAGTAGAGCCAAACCACGCTCGGAGCAAGGTATTGCCACAAGAAAAAGGAAATGACGAACAAGAAGAAATTGAGTCTGACGAACACTCTGAAGAGGAGTCTGACGAACACTCAGAAGATATGGAAGAGGGATCGCAGGAAGATCCGGGTGACCACGAATCCCCGTCGAAGGAAGACCCAGAGGCGGAAAATCACGAGAAAGAGCAGGAACAAGAGCACGAAAAAGAGCAGGAAAAAGAAGACGACGCTACCAGAGCTGGAAGCCCCTGGTATCGGCGCTGGTGGGGCATTGTGAGTATCGCAGTTTTTTCGGTCGTGGTGTTCGTTATCTTAATCTTGCTGATTTGCTGGTGGCAGGGTTGGTCGATTGGCGGTTTAGGCACTGTTCCGACGTTGTTCCGCGCTTGTTGGGAGTGTTGTTGTTGTTGCCAGCGGCGTGCCGCCCGAAAAGTTAACGAGCGTCGTCGTCGGAGAGGAACGAATACCGCAAAAAACGCTGGGGTCGAAAGACTCGAAGGCAGCCACCACAATGTATGTCCTCCGCTGAGCGCTATTGACGGCACCATAATGCCTGTTCTGCGCGCTGATGGCACTGATGGCGCTACTAAGCCTACTACTGAAAGTTCTTATTTGACCGAATCAGTGACTACTGAAAGCACGTTGAACAGGGTTGCGAGTGAATCAAACATGAATCTGATTCTTTCGCCCAGCCATGGTGCTAGCCATGGGGCTGCCAGGGGCACAGTGAGTCTGAATCTGGTGCAGAAGAGGGATGAGGAGGATAATATCGACGCTGACGCTCCAACTCGGAGATCTCAGACGCTTACGGCTGTCAGTGTGGACATGCTCAAGAAAGGCTGTTTTGGAACTATTGGGGCCGATTCAGCGATTTCAGTCCTCGCTGGCGCCGCTGCTAATGCCAATGGACACACAGACAACAAATTTCCAAGTGTATGTGCAATCAATCAATCGAAACGTAGTACGCACAGCAGATTCGCAGAGCAACACGCAAAATTTGCAAGCTCGGTAGCACACGGCAGTAATTCATTAACACCTAAGAAATTGCGTCTAGGAACCGGTGAGGTAAACAGTGACACGGGTAATCCTCAGACTGGGCTACTACAGGCTGGGCCACCCCAGAGCACGCACACCCCGAATGAGTACGTTTTGCACGAAGTTCTAGGCTCCGGTGCCACAGCGACAGTCTATCGCTGTACGAGGAAGAAGGAGGACGACGCTTGTAGGCTCCAAATGCAGGAATGGCGAAGGGAATACAACCAAAAAATCCTTCAGCGGAAAGCGAGCCAGCGCCGGAGCGAAAGTAAAGCCAAGGGAAGTAGCACTGCAAACAAAAAATCCACGCAAAGTAGTAATTCCGCACAGCAACAGCAAAAAGTTGTACAAGATTCAGATCCCTCAGACCTCTTCTCCTTGCAAGAACTCCAGCAGCTCACCGCCTCTCTTCCCCAGGCGCCGGAATCCTTTGCCGTGAAGATGATCAACCGCAAAAGGATGTTTTCATTCACGGGCTCCCAGGAGAAGGCGAAAAAACTGCTCCAACGTGAAATAGACATAATGTGCAAGCTCAAGAAGTTACAAAATGCGAGTGTGTGCGCGGTGCAGGAAATCTTGGTGCAGGCGGACTCGTTGTTTATTGTCATGGACTATTGTAGGGAAGGTGATTTGCTGGGACATCTGATCGGGAGGAAACTGCCGCTGGGACGAGTTTCTGGAGGAAGGGAAGGCACTAATAACGGCAGTGCACTAGTTGGTAATACTCCCGGATCATTCTCTGGCGGATATATCTGCCGTTTCGCCGAGCCCGAGATTCGGTATTTAGCGACCCAATTTTTGAGTGGATTACAATACCTGCACTCCAAGAAGATCATTCATCGAGATATAAAGCCGGAGAACATTCTTGTCAAGCAAAAACGGGCTTTGTTTGAAGAGCGTGATGTCGTGGATGAGGATGGTAGTAAGGGTGGGGTAACGTCGTCTGTTCGCAGAATAATAGCGTGTGACCCTGGGAGGGCGTATAAGATTGGTCCTGCAAAGAATAAGGTTGATCCTGCAAAGAATAAGGTTGATCCTGCAAAGAGTGTCTCAGATTGTCCAGGAATGGTTGATTCCTCAGATTCCACTGGCGCTACGGAATCTACTACGGCGAGTAGTGATGATCTTAAGTACGATAAGTATGATAAGTCTCTTCTGTCGACGGCATCCCACCTTGATCTCACCATTCCTAACCTGCAGTCCTTATTCGATCATTTTGACCACAAAAATGTCATGAAATTAACCGCATTCGACGTTCAGATATCCGATTTTGGGTTGAGTAAAGTCGTAGGAGGAGGTGTTTCACAAGCCGATTCACAGGGATTCTCACAAGCGCATTCAGCACTCAAATCAAGAGTAGGAACGCCGCAATACTGGGCTCCAGAGGTGGGTGCGGCGAGTCCTGCTGCCGTGAGTCCTGCTGGCACCGGAGGTGGCACTGGCACCGCCCAGGCTGTGTATAAGGGTGCCAAGCCTCCGGTTCAGGTAATACAAAAGAACTTTGCCAAGGATTTTGCCAATGCTCCGGTAGAACCGGCGGCTCAGAACCTTCAGTCAACACAAAATTCCGAGAACGATTCAAGTAACAGTTTTGAATCGACTTCTGAGCACAGACAGGGAGTAGATGGTAGCGTGGAGGGACAAGTACAAAATGATACGAGCTCGGAGGAGACCGTAGCAGAGGCGAGCTCGGGAGGAAAGGAAGGAAAGGAAGGAAAGAAAAAAGAGTCAGGAGGAGGGGAAGACAAAATTCTCGGTGCACATGAAGTCAACAATGACAATGCGGAAAACAATGCGGAAAAGAATGAAAAGAATGCGGAATTGATACGATCTCAGCCGCAAGATGATATTAATCAGTATGGCTTCGCCGCGGATCTCTGGTCTGCAGGCGCTGTTTTGTATGTTTTGTTATGTGGAAGGCTGCTCACATCATCCACTGATTCTAGCAAAAAGGATGATGGTTCTGGTGGTAAATTTGATAAGAAGTGGGATGCTATTTTTCAGGGGTACGAAAATATGAAGGTGAACGTTAATAATGATATTACTAAGACTAATGATGATAATTTGGAGGCTAATAATTATGCTAATGATGGTGCTAATGATGGTGCTAATGATGGTGCTAATGATAATACTGAGCCTAATGATAGTTTGCCTGTTGAATTAAGGAATCCGAATCACACAAGACAAGTCTCCGCGCGCGATCTGCTCTCACCAGCTGCGATGAATCTGGTGGACTCTTTGTTGCAGTCGAATCCTGCCAACAGGTTGAGTTTGGAGGAATGTATGCAGCACGATTTTTTTACGGGGTGTGGTTATTTTGAGATGGAGTGCTTGTTTTATGCCGCTAAAGCGGATAGAACGAGCGGATAGAACGGAGAGGCACCAACACCGGACGGAAGAGACAGCGGATAGAATGGAGGGGTAGAACGGAAGTGAGCTCATAAAGAAAGGATGTAACTGTATTAATATTATGCGTTGGCATGAAAGGAATCACAAAGTGAGCTCGTTGAGAGTTCCAAGAGGTGTCAGAAATTATACTACGAATCAGAATGCGATGCATGGAATTATTAGGGATCCAATCAGAATGCGATACATGGAATTATTAGGGATCCAATCAGAATGCGATACAAGGAATGACGTTGATCTACCGGGGAGCTGTGCCTCCAAAAATCACATTATATCTGACGGCCCTGGTTATTTTGAGAGGGAATGTTTGTTTTGTGCCCCGAAAAAGAAATGAAGCAAGAGGAGAATGGAATGTTTGTTTTATGCCCCAAAAGAATATTACACCTCCTTCGGGAAGGCCGAAGGAGGCGATGAATCATAATGATATTAATAATGGATCTGGAGAAGCTCGAAATCACACTACTGGAGCAGCTTCGCTGAATGTGGATGAGACGCCGGGGACCGGCGTGAATGAACTTAGTGAAAGGCAGCCTGTGCCGCCTATAGTTTGCGTGTGCAAACAAGAGAAGTCTCCGCCCGCAGTCTGCTCTCCCCGGTTGCGTGAACCAGCACACGTGGTTTAGGGTTTGAAACGGAACAGCTGAGCATGTTGGATGAAGTAACAGAACAGAATCTGAATCAGAATCTGAATCAGAATCTGAACAGACCATAGATGATAGTTTAAGTAGTTTTTTTAATTGAATTAATTTTACGATCAATTTTACGATCTGAGTCGATTTTTGAAGCAAGCATTGCTAATGACAAATATTGCAGCATGTAATTGTGAATTTACACAATAGCAGTGACTCAAAATTATTTGAAATTTGAAATGAACTGGTTGTTTTCAACGATTTGTCTGGTTGTTTTCAACGATTTGTCTGGTTGTTTTCAACGATTTGTCTGGTTGTTTTCAACGATTTGGCGAATTTTGTTTGAAATGGATGCGATTGTGTTATAGTTGGAAAGGAAAAGAATTATGCATTGGAACTGAAAAGGTTGATAGTATCTCGTCATCCTCCATATTAATATAATTTAGAATGGAAACTATTTCGCAGGGCGGGGGATATAATACGGATGTGGTGGAAACTAATGGTACTGAGATTGTGAAATATCCTAGATGTGGTGTGACTAATGGTAATGAAATATGCTAGATGGATCTTACAATTAATACAATCCCAGTTAGCGATAGTTTTGAATAATAAAGATTTTAGTCTATTAGAAATTCAGCCGAGCAGTCGTCGGTGGGCGCTGGTCGATGCAAATTATTGCAAAAAAAAATTTCGCGGAAATTTTTTTTTCAAAAAAATCTCCCGAAAATTTTCCGTAGTCTAATATGCAAAACTTAACTTGGTAGAACACTGACCTTAATCTTTTTTAAAAACCGGAATCCGCTTGCTCCTAGGTGTAATAATACAGTAATTTTAGTGTAAGTAAGTGATTTCGATTTCAAAATGTCGCATATACATCGCAGAACGCAGCGAAGAACGCAGCGACTTGCGTTGCCGGCGGTCGTCCTCTGTGGTCTGATCGCAACTCTTCGTGGATCACCGTTCTCAATCACCACCCCGGATTCGCAGACTGTCACTGTCACTCTCGACTCCACACTCGACTCCGTGTCTCCCGCAACCAGCACCGCAACTAGTACTACCAGTGGAATTGGTCCGCGCTTGTTTCCGCCTCTCAGCAATGGGGATTCCGCATTCGGGTCCGTCAATCTATCAATCGTCGGCGTCGAAGGCAAGCTGGCTCTTCGGAGAATGACCAACCACAGTGACAACCAACCAGTCGCCGGTTCTCATGCAGGCTCTGATGACCGAAAATTAAATGATAATCAGGATCCCAGTCAACCAGCGCCGAACTTCCCAGCGCCGAATCTCCATCGAAGCAGCCACAATCAGGGAGCAGACAATGATAGCAGGGAACACAATGACAGCAGGGGGGACAATGATAGCAGGGATGACGCAGATCGCAGGGAGGACACAGATAGCAGGGCTACTAACCGGGCTAGTGACCGGGGTACTAACCGCTTCCGCAGGGTTTCCAAGTTTTCCATTCAGCTTCGCACTGCGGCCAGCAAGATCTGGCGTCTGCTGAAGGTTGCGCGCACCGTTGCGATTGGCATGGTCCTCTCTACCTCGGGGGAATCGGGGAACGAATTGCGATCTAGTCATCCGATTTCTGTACTGAGTGAAGCACAGCTGCAGGAGTCGCAGACTTTCCACTTACGTGCGCAGACGTTCCTACCTGCAGAGTCATTTCTACTAAGTGGAGCACAGGTGGAGGATTCGCAGAGTTTTCTTCGTGCACAGACTGAGATTGCCCCTGCCGAGGTTCGGAGTCTTGGGTCGTTGAGGTTTGGGGTGTTGCCAGGCGTACAGGCCAAATCCAAATGGGACGGCAGATTGATCCAACAGAGCGATGGTGATGACGAAGAGGAACGACTCGAACAGTTAAACCGATACTTACGCGAGAAAGAAACGTGGGGAGCTACCGTGCGCACGATGGCGAAGCTCCTTGCATCGCCGATTTTTTTTCTGTTTGGGCTCCCGAGCCTGGCTGAAAAACTTGGAGAGGCCTTGCGGAGGTATGGCCGAAGGTTGTTGCCGAGGGAGATCGGTAATATAAAATCTAAGATTCTATTAGTATTAAATAATAATTTCGACAACCAATGTCAGTACATGACGCCTGGTTCAAATCTGATCGGACACTTTTGAAAATGAACTCGCAAAAGACATGATTTCAAAACTTGAGGTACTCGGTTTTTCTATATGCAAAGACCCGAAAACCTGGCGTTTACGATCTGTATGACGTTTATGGCGTTGTCTTATTTGACACTACCAACGTTCCTCGCGACCTTCCTCCGGGTCGACATCGAAGCGATTCATTCGGGAGAGGCCTTCTACCACTTTAGGACTGATTTTCATGTGTGTGGACCAGATGGGATCCTTGGGCCAAATGCAGTCATTTCTGTTCCGTAAGCTAAATGAGCGACTCAGATGGGATCCATCATCCTTGGGCCAAATACTAAATAGATTCAGTGAATCAGTTCTATACCGTAAGATAAGACGGATTCATTTGTATCCTTAAGGTACTTATTCGATATGAACGGTGATGACATGATGTATTACATGTTTTTAATATTCACAATGAATGATGACGCATCACTGACAATATGATTGGAGTATTAATTTATGCAGTCATTGGCAGAGCATACCCAAAAATCAATATATTTTTGATATTGACAACGAACACTACTAGGAAAAGTTAAACTCAAAATATTGAATGATATATGTGGAGAATTTTTCTTTGCCATTCAATGGATACGATTGTCGATTTAGTACAACATAATGCAACTAATGCAAGTAAAATGCTATAAATCTCAAGTATTGCAACTTCCACAGTCCGGTGTACGCATTCTACACGTACAGCGCAACCAAAATTATCTCAGGTATTGCAATTTTCACAGTCCGGTCTATGCATTCTCTACGTGGGTTGCAGTGCCTTTGATGACCATCGGAGCGCTGATTTCGCCAAATCATGCCTTCAATCCCAGGCAGCTTGAAGAGTAATGTATAACTTGTGCTATTCAATAAACGTATTTTAACTTGTGCTTATTATATATCCAAGATCGTATTACTTCCCCGCCTTCGTCAGACAGTCAAACGCCGGAACCCAGAGCGTAATCTAAGTCAGTCCTTCAAGAAACGATATCATAGTTAAGGGTTTGAACTAAAAACCGGGTTTGAACTAAAACCGGGTTTGAATTTTTTGAAAGTTAAGGTTCTAAGTTTTTGAAACTCATATTTATTATTCAGGTGAGGCGACTCAAATTGTCATGGAGCACGATGTATTTCCATGTTCTGAATGTGATTTGAATGTGATTTGAATGTGAGTGAGGAACCCATCTATGATCTCGTTTATTAATATTCTGATACGCAAGTCAACATCATACTATGATACGTATTATCATTAGGTATCGTTCGTGGCGGAGCCTGACAGGGCAACGATTCGACGCTTTCTTGGGGCCCATGGTTTATTGTTTTGCTGCCTGGAGCCTCACAAGCAATTCAGCTTATATGCTCCGAGGCACGTTTATCGCAGACCTCGCTTTCAATGTCCTTGAAAAGCTAAAAAGGATAGTGACGTTGGGGATTGGTAAGCTTAGCTAAATAGTGAAATGGATTTTACCTTCTAAACTTCCGACTTCGTTGAACTTGTAACTTGCTCGACGTTTTGAACTTGTAACTTGCTCAACGTTTTAAATTTTCGGGATTATATAACTTGAATTTGGACCAAATTTTGAAGGCCTGACTCGGGCTCATCATTGAGTCATCGTTCAATTATTATTGCATGTTTGTACTTAATATTTAGACTGACACTGACGGTGACTGTTGATTTCTGAATACAATTTCCTCAGAGAAGAAAAAAAAAACAATTTCCTCACAGGAACCCGCCCCATCGGAGCCTTCCTCGCTGAATCGCGGCACCTGGCAGGAGCCCTCATAACGACTGCAACTTCTCCAAGTGCTACGCTTTTCATGCTCGGCTGGGCGTTGCGGTTGGGAATTTTGAAAATTCCGTTCCTTGACTTGCTTGAAGTGGAGTGGATGACGAGCCTCGTCGCCGTGCTGTGTATCGTTGGCTCCGATGTGGGCCTGATAGAGATAATCTTACAAATTTGGGGAAAATTTCGAAATAGAAGGAACAAAATTTGGTAGATTCCGCTGGTGTATTTGAAATTTTTAGGCTTTTCTACAATTTCGAAATTTCCTGCAAATTTGGACTGACAGATCATCGGCTCACATTTGACACAGGTATCGCCGGTTCTTACTACTACACGTTTCCGCTCCGGTTCTTTCTCACTACCGTATCTGAGATGCTGATCTATCATAGAATTGCAGCCGCATTGCCGCTCTTCTGCCTGGCTTTTTTCACTCTGTGCTTGCCGACAATGGAAAAGGACGGAACCCTCAAGCACCTAGTCAAAAAGGTCACCAACGGTTGGATTACGCAATTTAGCCTCCCAGAAGATGGAATCATCTTTGACGGGCCGGTCGCCCTTAGTGCAGTGGGGTTGAGTTTGTGGATTCTGCTCGGTGGTGTTGTGATGCATCTTCTCAGTCTCATCGGAGGCGCTGTTGCGTATCTTCTGGGGCTCTTGGGGGCCGTTGGCAGCGGCATCGCCGCCATTGGCAGTGGCATTTATTCGGTGATTTACTATGGTCTCCTCGCGGGAAGCGTCGGGTTTCTTCTCTACGTCCTGTCGGGGTTCGGCCTGAGGTTCGCCGAGGCATTGTTAGCAGATCGCCGGACTTGGGGGAACGGGGATGTGGACAGGCCATTGGACAGTGGTGGTGCTCTCCCGGGGCGTTCTCAGAACGGTTCTGCTCCGATAAGGTCTGACAACTCTGTGCGTGTTCCCAATTCCAACGAAGTCGCGGGGGGCACTGGGCCGGCTGCGCAGCCGGGACCGCAGCCATCCCAGCTGAGTTCCGCCGAGGAGGTTGGTCCGCAGGCTGACATCATCAACAATCAGATGCAGGTGAAACAGGACAGCGGTGTTTCCACTTCCCGGGGGGACCACCATACGGGTCCTGCTCCGAGAAGGTCTGAGCGCATTGCCGTTCGCAACGCTTCCAACAAAGGTGAGCATGGCATTCCAAAACAGTAGGTCGACAAGTGACTTGTCCAGTCGCGGTTAGCAGAAATTTAAACTAATAAGTAGCAGAAGGCGTATAATAGCAGAACTCGTAATTACGTTCGACGGTCGCTTGTAATTTCCTCGCTCGAGAACTCGACCGAAAAAAAAATTCGCGAAAATTTTTTTCGCTCTTTTTTCCGGTCGCATCATATACAATTGGCTGAGATTACTAATAGTTGCGTGTTCCCAGTTCTGATTCATAGCCGCAGGCGGCGCAGCAGCTATGTCAAATCGTGTCATGATATGACATACGTGAATCCGGACATGCGGGTCGATTGGGGAAGAACTTAACGTCGTGACTCAAGGTAACTTATCGTCGTGATTCTTATCGTTCGATCGCAAGGTAACTTAACGTCGTGACTCAAGGTAACTTAGCGTTCGATCGCAAGGTAACTTAACGTCGTGACTCAAGGTAACTTAGCGTTCGATCGCAAGGTAACTTATCGTCGTGACTCTGAACTCAGATAATCAAATGTAACATCGGAATAGTGGCAATACCGGAAGAGGAAGACGAGATCGCAGAGCCCACGAAATCTTACTGAAGACAATAATACCAAAAGTTGAAGGCGAGATCGCAGAGGCCACTACAAAATGCCAAAAGTATCCTGCACAATACCAAAAGCAGAGTCCAGTTTTATACCGAAAGTATCCCGCACAAATCACAACCGATTTTTATCCTGCAGTTTTGAAATTTTTGAAAACACAAAATAATACTGAGTATGAATCTCTTCTTGTTTGAATCTCAGACAAGTATCTGATAATACAGAATGACGTAAAGTACATTTGAATGACCTTCGAAAATGACAATGATACATGAATTACTGAGAAATGGGACTCTGAGGAGTCTGAACACAGTCAGAACTTCAAGGTCAAATAACAGTGAGGCGTATAGTTTCCCTATAATTATACAGACGTGTCAAATAATAGTGAGGCGCATAGTTTCCCTATGATAATATAGACGTATGGCATTGGCCCTCAAGTTCAAATAATAGTGCGGCGTATAGTTTCCCTATAATTATACAGACGCATGGTCCGCATTTTCGAACAGCTATTCCCTTGTCCAGCACGGAGCTGGTGCTGAACTTTTGGTAAGCATGAAGCTCGGAGCTGTACGAGGAGACCAATAGAAACTTTATCGCTCCCGCTGAGCCTGGAGTCTGAGAAACAACAACACTCCATTTGTTTCCAGAAACATGGGCGACAATTAAGTAACTTAGTACTCTAGTAATTCAATCTGGGCTCTCTGAAATAACAATCTGATTCTCACCATTTTCTCACTCGATAACCCCGTCCTGAGAGGCAATTAAGCCGTTGTGAAATAATTTTGCATCACTGCATTATTGTTGTGTAAATTAACAATTATTGACTCTTGAACAAACCTGTCGGACAAATCAAGTTCAAGTTGCCCAACATCATGTTATTTGTCATTAGCGATCATATGCTTGCTTCAAAAAGCGACTCAGATCGTAAATTATAAAAATGAAAGATATTAAACTTTGGTTC
>Ga0099798_10361_pt1 | contig 15589 bp, 13 predicted proteins | sample Uncmet_Sort29A_1_FD_89870 | JGI IMG/M metagenome (GOLD analysis project Ga0099798, IMG submission 89870) | Marine eukaryotic communities from CALCOFI LINE 67, Pacific Ocean - CN13ID_Sort29A_1 | ecosystem: Environmental > Aquatic > Marine > Oceanic | place: Pacific Ocean: Monterey Bay | collected...
TGAACAGTTTATAACACGTTCGGTCAAAGGAGAAAAATTAATATATCAAGCTTCCTATTTTGCAGCGCTGCTCCACAAACAAAGGTCATTGCAAGTCGGACATAGGATATTGTAATTCAGACACAACATAGTACCACGCCCTTTGCATTAAATCCAGTAGCGAAGCGCCGTGAAAGCGGCGTGTTCTTGCAAAGAAAAGGGCGCAAGGTCCTGCTGGCAAGCTGTGACTATAAAATGGAAAGCCCCGGGGACAGCAACCCGCCCCCATGGGCTCGCCCGTCCAGCCGCTCCGATGACGCACGTCGAGGTCTATTGCACGAATCGCCGAAAAAGAAGCTGCCAGGCAAAGGGAAGGGGGGGGGTGAAAACAAGACGCCAGGCTTATACGTCCCCCTGGCTTTGCTTGGCAGCTGCCTTGGTCGGCCAGCCAGGTAGGTCACACACCTCGCCTTCGAGGTTGCCGATATCAAACAAATATCGGCGCTTTGCACCATTGGTATCGTTTCTCTTCTTTTTCTGCGCTTTCCAAAACCATCAACGTTAGAGTGTTTCGGTTTTTCGCTCCGCGTTGCACCAGAATGCACCGTCGAACAAAGAATATTTCGTTGCCCGAGTAACGCTCGGAAACTGGTGTCCGCATTGCATTGTTTTCGCTCCGCTTCGCAACAGAATAATTATACTGTCCAACACGGAGAATTGCGGTGCCGGCTAACGCTCGGAAACTTGTGTCCGCATTGTAATATCCTGTGTCCCACCTGCAGTGACGTTGCTTCGACATCTTTCAAGGCAAAATTCGACTTCAACTGACTCCAATGCATCCGAACCAGAGGGCTGGTGATCAGATCGTAGCTGTACAGGGAACGAAGGCGGCCGAAGGCTCCTCCATGGGCTTCTTGCTCTTCAATACCGAGAAAGAACCTGACAAGCAAGAACCCTCCTCCAACTAATCGCATACGTTGATCTTGAAGTCGATCGGCCAATCCGCGTGCGACCTATACAAGATGAGGGTGACGTTTGGGGTTTCCTCGGTAACCATTGAGTGATGGTCTCCAGAAAGAACATTGCATCGACTGATGATGACCGGTTTACACAGATTCCATTAAGAACAAATTGGGTGATGAACGGTTCACATACGAAACACAAATTAGAGTCTACGGCGGCATGTACCACGATGACCTTGACAGTGTCTCTAATTAATTAAATGCCCCTTGTGTTTTTATCCGATGTGTTTAGTCGATGCAATGCTCTGCATAGAGACGATCACTCAAAGGCTACCGACGAAGAAAAGAAAACATACTGCGCCGGGGACAACGAAATCCGCGCCCTGTCACGGCGCGGCAAGGGGACATGCGGTTTATTCGTGGACGTTGAAAGCTCTAGCATATTCGTAACTGGGGCCATTCTGAGTGTTGTCGTACGATGGGGCCGCCACGTTCGAACCCAGGAGCACGAAGTGAACAACAGTGCAGGGCCCCTGCCTATTAACGACGCACCTTCCTTTGCGATGCGGATCGTGGGGACCCCCCCCCCGGCACCCCCTCACAAACCGATGGTTTGCGGTACATTGCATCAATCTGATCTCAGGCTTTACCTGATCGTCCTCCCGATACTATACAATGCCTATTAACAACGCACCGTCCTTTGCGATGCGAATCGTGGGAAAGGGGGCTCCCACACCCCTCCCCACACCCCTCCCCCACGGCACGACCGCACCATATACTGCTGAACCCTTACTGTCGCTCCACCGTCTGCCCCTTCGCATCATGCCCGTGTCAACTTTCCCCGCGACGAGCACCAAGTCGTGCTGCACGCCAGCCGGCGCTTCCCTGCGTGCCGCTTTGCACCGCGCACATGCCATTTTGCAACGCGCGTCAAATTATCACCGTGGCCTGTAAACGCTGAAAAACAAATTTCGCGGGCACCGTGGCGCATTTTTGACATCTTAACAAATTTGTAAATCGACAAAATCCACACCTTGAGTCTTCAGCCGATTGGTCATCGCCATTGCAGCGTCTCTGTTCCTTGCGTGCATGTCTCCCACTCACTTACCAAGGGTAGGCAAACCCGAAGCGCCAGTCTGATCTATTTTACTTCGCAGAAGGACTGGCCGATCGACTTCAAGAACCAATCAGAAATGCTAGTAACCAATCACGGGTGGTCACATGCCGTGCGATTACGGAGGGTTACACAGAAGACATTCAGCGGCCATTTTGTGGGACGCATGGGTGCCGGAATTTCATTATCACACAACACACGTGTACTCGGGCGGATCGTCCAGTGGCGAACACTCATCCAACGGCTGGAGCGATGGGGAGAGGATCGGGGACCGCACCGCGGAGCTGCCCTTCAGACCTGCACACGGGTTAGCCAAAGTTTCACACTTTCCGTCATCCAGCGGTCACCACTGAAACCGATATGGTCACAGATAAGATCATGGTCTGATTTGATCTGACGGCATTTTCGGGGAGCTGTGATCTGATCTGATTGTATTTTCGGTGGGCTGTCATCTGATCAGAAGTTGCGAGCAATCTGACGTCACAAATTCAGATCAAACCTCGCGCAGTTTTGAAAACGGAACAGCCGTGCACATGGCCATCGGCGATCACAATGACGACAAATTATCAGGCTTGGGAATTATCATTGATAAATTGATAAGTTATCAAAACGGAAATTGGTAAATCGATAAGTTATCATCAATCAGACCGAGAAGTGGGGTCATCTTGAATTTGTGGACCTGGAGGCCTCGGACCCAATAGGGAACCCATTCGGGGACCTCGATTCGAGTCCTCAGGGGCTGATTTTGTACCGATCGAAAGCGCCGATTGTCAGCTTTCGATCGGTGCCAAATTCAACACCTGAGGACATCACCACAACGAGATCTGGGTGTCTTTAGTTGAAAGCCCGGATTCGGCCTGAGACCACCGAGTTGAAAAATCATACATTTGTAGGGGGGCATCGCATTCAGTCAATTTATCAATGATCTGATTGGCAACTTATTACTTTTTATTGATAAATTCCCAAGCCTGCAAATTATAACTATTTGAACCATACGCTTTGGGTTGGGTCGATTTCGCGCGGCTTTAAATACAACCGTCACCTTACTGTCCTGGGTCGGCGAAGTTGAGGCGTCGGCCCAACCTTGATCTGATTGTTATCAGATCCGCGAATCGTGATCTGATTTGAGCTAATCTGATCCGACGGCGTTTGTCCGACGGCCTTGATCTGATCTGATTTTGAAATCTTGATCTGTGTCCACCCCTAAACTGGAAGGAACTAATATTCATTATAGCGCTAAGCATTTGGTTGTACGACCATTTTCTGCCGCTACGAACTCCCACGGCGTTGCTGCACACAACAGATGTTTACAGCCGTGATCGCAACACAGTCCTCGATTTATCAACTCATAGTCCCACGCCGTCACGTGCCACGGCGTTGGCTTTGGCATCACAACGAAGCAACGCCATGTGCCACGGCGTCACGGTGTCAAGTGCCACGGCGTAACGGTGTAACGACGGCACGGCGTCACTGCGTTACGTGTCACAGTGCCACGGCGCCAAGTGCAACGGCGTCAAGGCGTCACAACGTCACGGTGCCACGAGCCACTGCGTCACGCGTGGCAGCGTCACGTCGTCACAACGTCACGTTGTCACGTGCCACTGCGCCACGTGCCACAGTGCCCCTGCGTCACGTGCCGCAGTGCCACTGCGTTAAGTGACACGGCGTCACGGTGTCACAACGTCACGGTGTGGCGCGTCACAACGTCACGTGCCACGGCGTCACTGCGTCACGGCGTCAAGTGCCACGGCGTCACGCGTCACGCGTCACATTGTCACGGCGTCACGCTACGTCACGTTGTGTCACGTTGCGTCGCGTTGCGTCACGGAGTCACGGCGAGACGGTGTGCCGTCGTGACACCATTGCACAGTGACACCTGTGGAAGTGAATATGAAATGACACGTTACGTCACGTTACGTCACGTTACGTCACGTTACGTCACGTTACGTCACGTTGCGTCGCGTCACGGTGTCACGGCGAGACGGTGTGCCATCGTGACCAACTTGACACAGGGACACCTGTGGAAGTGAATGTGAAAGTAATGTGGCTCATCTATCCAAAGGATGCGTTACCGTTGGGAGAGCCTCCTGGTGAGGACGTCGGCGACATCCGAGCACCGTGCTGAGGCACGTCTGACCAGCTGCGAAACCTCGCCGGTCAAAATAGCGCATTGGCTGGCGCTCATCACAAGCGTCTCTTGAGAATCATAATTCAGAATCATCATCTTCGCGCACCGACGAGGGCCCTGCAGTGGTGACGCCGAGTTGTCCGAGAAGTGCAGGAACGTATTCTTGAGCTGCATGCGCACCTAGACATGCCGACGGTAGCAGGGACCGGGACAACCCGATGACGGGTGTAGACATGGTTCGAACACTTCTTGAAACATGGTACGACATCCATGTCGTCTCAGAAGTAAAAACAATATGTGATCACAATGCTCATCCCCCTGGCCGTACCAGCATCTCATCTGCATTTGTGGCGACCGCGTTCTCCGCTTGCATTGATGGCATTCGCATTCTTGGCGCGTGCTGACATCCCACAACGGTACAGCGGGGCGTATCAAGGTCATCGTGTATCAGGGTCGTCCAGGACCGAAAACAAAAAGCAACCGCAACACAAAACAGTTGGAACATCCACGAGTAGAATGGGGGGAACCAGTTTGGACTTGGTAAAACTTCGCGAGGTTGCGTCCTGAAGTACTGATTCGTCATTCGTTGGAAAGCGCCGACTGTTGGATTTGCAACGAAGCACAAATGGCCACACGAGGACGTGGCCTAGCCAGTTTTTCATTCGTGATTCGTTACCCAAGGACGTAACCACGCCAGTTTCTCGTTCGGGATGCATTGGGCTGCGCTGACTCTCTGCTGTGCAACGAAGCGCAACTGCCACGCGTATTTTCTGTGTATTTAGCACTGAATCCAGTGAACATCGCATTGCAGAAATCGAAGCTGCACGGAGCTCGGGTCAATAAACAATTTCGCAGCGGCGCTGGGCCGAAGTAAATATGTTTGACCAATCGTTGACAACAAATCTGGATCAGATTCGGCTGAGTCGATCTAGTGTGGTTCTGGTGAATCTTGGGCACTTCGAATGTCGGCTCAGATTTAAAGCCCCCGGCCGCAATTGAAACACTGGGGGGCATTGATTGGTGCCCGGGCTCAACCAGTCGACGCAACCCCTAGATCAGTGCTCACAACACACTGTCCTCCTTATGCCAACCCACCCTCGCCCCGCAAAGAAGCTTTTCGAAGTTTTCGATCTGCTGAGCTCAGTGCAGGATGCAAGCCTGCACTGAGCTGCGTTCGGAACCTGAGGCCCTGAGGACGCAACCAAGACCTGGGATGCATAATACATTAATACACCCCCATGTATTAATGTATTAATACACATTAATACGTATTAATGTATTAATGTATTAATGATTAATACAGTGTATTAATGGTACCAAAATCACGATTAATTTTCATTTGCGTATGTGACAAGCGGGGCTGAGCCACCCCCCAAGCGTACCGAAAATCGAAAGATCTCGCCGAGATCTGTCGATTGGTGCTTAGTTTTCGTAAGCAATGTTTCATAGGTTGGAACTTCGCAGGTCGAAAATGTATGAAAAAATCGGTGAAAAAATGGGTGGCGATTTTCGTTTGTATTAATGTGTATTAATACAAGTCCATTGCAAATTGTTTGAAACTCGCATGTATTAATGCATACGATCATGTATTAATGCCTGTTTGACCAGCATCGGACTCAAATGTAAGGCTCGAAACAGATATGTTTCCCAACGCTGTCATTTGATGGTGACAAATGTGATTACCATCAAAAAGCAGCGTTCGCCGCCAGTTCAAGCATGGTCAAACAATCATTAGTACACGGTTCTATTCTTAGATTGAGTTTTCGTAATGAAATCGGTAGGTTGTGTTCTTAAATTAATTAGTTTTGTTGCTGGCTGCATTTTCATGATTTTTGTGCCCTGTATATCGGGTGGGTACGAAGAAATGGCGCGGGCCACGCCAGCAGAAAAAATGATTAATACATTAATACACTTGCATGTATTAATGTATTAATACATTAATACATTAATACAGTATTAATCATTAATACTGTATTATGCATCCTAGACCAAGACAACTTCTTTGTGATTCGTTCGAAACCGCAGACTCTCAGCTTCGCAACGAGGCGCAACTTAGTACCTGAGGACGCAACCACGCTACTTTCTGATCGTTTGCATTCGCACGTGTATTCCATTCAACGACGTTCGACACCAGCAAGCATACAAGAGGGCGAAGAGCGCGAGTCAGGTCGAGACGTACGTAATCAGCTACCATCGGGTGGTAACTCTCTATCGTTGCGCTTCCTTAGTCGTCTGCCTCCGGACGACGACAACTGACCCAGTAAACGATGTTCAAGAATGCGTATGAAAGCGATCTTTGTACAGAGAAGTCGTGGTACGGCAATCAACCTCACGTGTGCAACAGGGCACGCCCCCCTGTGTGCTCGACACTTTCCTATATTCCACATGATTGAGTAAGCGGGTGGGGGAGCGAATTGGGAGGGCCGCCCACGTGCTCAACCGGGGGGGTGGGGTCTGTTCCATTTGGGTGCACGACGTTTTGTCTTTGGCTCTTCGCACCAGGGGTGGGTTGAAATGAATTGAACTAAGTTGAATTGAATTGACCCTAAATTTGGAGCCAAATGAATGGAATTGAGTTGGGAATACAGGTGAATTGAATTGAATGGGGCCCCAGATTGAGATGATCGATTCAAAACGTATCCCTGTACACATCGGTGTTTACCTTACGAAACTTGTTTCGCGACCTTTTTGGGAACCGAAAATGCACCATCTTGCCATTCGGAGACGATTGCGCGTGATTCAATGAGCTCAAAACAAGAACTCAACACTTGAATTGAAAAGAATGGAATTGGGATGAATTGAATTGAATTGTCCATGATTTTTGAGCCCAAAGAATTGAATTGAGTGGACCTCCTAGGCAAGGTGCGTTGAATTCAATATGAAAAAGTGAATTGAACCCAGCCCTGCTTCGCACCAGTCCTTGCGTCATTTGAGGTACTCGACAAATGTCATCGGCGCTTTACGAATCATTCAGGTGCGCTGTTTTTTGTGCATCTGAAATGATGGTACGACTGGAGCGAACCGCCGAAGAAAATTATTGATCAGAAGAAATGCTCACAAAAACTGGAACACAAGGGGGAACCTACGACATACGAGACTGGTGTACGCATGTGCTGCACTGGCCTGGCATACGGGAATAGAATCTCGTTCGACGCGTCGAGCTGTTGTTGGGTCTTGCGGGTGAGAAAACAGATCCCTGCTCTCTCGTCACTCCTCACAGGCAGGAAAGCAGACATTGCTTCGATTCTCCTACAACAGTATCGTGGTAGGTGGCATCGACTTTGACGATCACGTCTTGCCAGGTAGACACAATGTCTAATTCTGGACCCCGCAAAGAATCGACTATATTGGCGTGGTGGTGTGTCCTCAGGAGTCGATTTTACAACGGATCGAAAGAGCGCTGTCAACGCTCTGGATCCATTTTGAACTCAGTTCCTGAGGAACACCAGAATACGGTGGATTCTTCCCTGTGCCCATACTCCACATTGTGCGTACCTAGCAAAACGTGGTCAACAAAGTCGATGCCCACTACACCGAGACTATTGTACATCGTTGCTGGGGGTGCTGATTTCGGAACCAGGGTGGCACAAATCGGATCACGCATGATTCAGCATGATTCAGCACCTAAGCACATTACAACGCCAAAATACAGACATCTCGAACCAGGGCCTGAAATTCGCATTAGTAGACGTTGCACCCAAAGGGTTGAACGAAAACGAATCGGAGATTTAATTGGCATCTCCACCGTGCTCCTACAACATACCAAGTAGGTTTGCGTACAACGCTGAGCGTCTAATTCACCGCGCTACTGGAATAGCCGGCGGTGGACCGACATTTCGCGCCATGCAGACACGTGCGTCAGGTGCAGGGGGTTGAAAGAGAACGAGCGAAGAACAATTCCGGGCGATCGTACAGTGGTACGGACGGCTTGAGCTTTGTTATGCGTCTCGACACTGCGTACGTGGACTGGTTGAAAGAACGAAGCGAAAGCTGGCAGATTATTGAGATTGCTTGTGACTACCTCTCGCGATGAATTCATCCTCGACATTGGAGTGTGGATCTTTATGGGCCACACCGGAGTGAATGAATGGGGGGTATTGGTTTTCAATTCCCTCCCCCCCCTACCCCTTCCAAGGGGGATTTTTTCCCTTCGGGGAGACCCGGATTTTCGAAGGCCCGGTTTTGTTATCAAGCATGGCACGGATTCTGATTTGTATGAATTCAATGATTCAATGAGGTCACAACTCGGTGTGATGATGTCCTTTGATGCTGATTTTAGAACTGTTCGAAAGCGCTGACTCTCGGCTTTCGATCCATGCTAAAATTAGCACCGAAGGACATGGCCACGCCGAGCTACGGCATCATACCGCTCTTACGATATACAGTCATCTACTCCAATGCTTAGACAATGCCATTCAAGCCTTTTGACATTCAAAGATTTCTCCAAATCCTGGCGGGGAAAAGTTTTCCCCCTCTCTGAATTTGGGGGGGGTTCCCTTTTCCCCCCTTTTTGGGGGAATTAAGAAAACACTGGGGAGGGGTCCCGGGATGCTCATTGGGGAACCTTTCGCCGACTCGCGCGCACCTGTGCCGATTCCCTCGACGCCAACTGGGCACCAAGGGAATTGATATGTAAAAAATACTTAGACCTTTGGATCCGGATCCGAAAAGCGATCCGGACCCGGGTCCAGCATTGAGTGTACTCGCATTCTGGAGTTGATGAAAATTGGCCGAATCGTTGTGCAAAAACTAGGTTGCGAGAAACACTTCACACGCAATACGTCATTTTGAGCATCTTCCGCACCTGCAGTGGCAATTCTAGCTCTCAAGAGTGGCAATTCTAGCTCTCAAGAGGGCGATCCTGAAATCGAGATCTTCGCTGGACCCGGATACAAAACCGGATCCGGATCCGGTCGGATTTGACCCACCGGATCCAAAGTCAGGTGCGCAAAGGCAAGAAAGTGAGCTGACAAGAAAGTGCGGCCACTTTCTGATCAGTGGGTTTTGATTCAAACAGAAGTTCATGGTCCAACGAAGAACGAGCAACATCTCGGCGTGATAATCTCCTCTGAAGCCAATTCTACCATGGATCAAGAGCGCTTGACGAGATCTCTCGATCCATTGTGGAATCAGCTTCACAGGAGATCCACGCCGAGATATGGCTCGTTCTTCGGTGGGCTGGGAATTTCTGTTTGAATCAAAGCCCGCTGATCAGAAAGTGGCCGAACTTTCTTGTCAGCTCACTTTCTTGCCTTTGCGCTCACCTGACGTATGGGTTGGAAAATTTGACCGAAACACCTGGAATACATAACTCATAGGGCCGTCGATTGCACATTTCGACTGCTATAGACGCCACTCATCACTGTATAAGACGCCCGTTGGTTGCACATCACGGACCGCTTCCAAACAGGTTGCGTCGTTTGTGTGCAATTAAAATACCAGGAAGAAGCGAAAGACAGGGCAACGGCCTTCCAGAATACGAGTGAAATGCAACAGGTCTCGGTGAAAGGAAGTGCGACGGACCTTTGTTACCTGAATTATAAGAGAATGATTGTGGTTACCTACGTATCCTGTGAACATCGAAATTGGGAGTTCAAATTGCTCGGCGAACTTGTCGCATTGATTATGCCTTAGCACGACAGGATACACACACCACATACACACACACACACACACACACACACCCGCAACGTGGGTCCGGATTCGCATCGCTCTGAAACCAGACCGGGATCTGGCACCCACTTTTAAGTTGTGAGCCAAGGGCAGGAGGTCCCCGTCGGAACCTGTACTTTCATGGGGAACCACCTTTCCTAGTACGTACCAGGGGGTGTTCAAAGTTCAATGGCGGAGTGTCGGAAAGCATGTTCAGCGAGCGAAAACGACGGGGGAGTTCGGCATGTAGAGCGACTGAATTTTGAAAACGCATGTTGGCGAAAACGAAGTGGGAAGGGCATTTGAAACGACAGGGTTTCGACCCTTTACTAGAAGCGGAGAAACGACACATAGAAAACGAAGGGTGGGCATTCAGAACGACAGGATAATTACCTTAGCGTCGGCGACAACAAGCACGTTTTGCTGACGTGATCAATCCAAGCTGTGCGATGCATTTCCAAAACAGTGGCGCAAAAACTGAAAAAAAACATTTTCGGCCAACAACGTTGTCACCAAATGCTCTACCCGATGTCTGATATCTCTTATGTGAGAGATCAGCGCAGAGCCTCCTGATACCCACCCAAAAAAAAGAGTAAAATGCGGCCTCGATTGACGCGCGCGGACACTGCCGCAAATGATCTGTCCCAAAGCATGGACGTCATGCAACTACTGAATTCCTGTCGTATAGACTGAGACGAAGAAGAGATGCATTCGCGAACTCCAGTGCCCGCAAAGCGGACGAATATTTTCATTCTCAACTTCACATGCGTGATCGGTTTCAAGACAAAACTAATGTGTGAGATCCCATTTTGATCAGGGTTCAGAAAAATTGAATTTTGAATTTGCTTTTTTTTTCAGCTGAAAATAATTGAATTTGAATTATTTTCGGCCGATTTGGAATTGAATTATTTTGAATTAATTGGACTCACGGCGAAATTGAATTTTGAATTTCCAATTCAATTTACGAGCTCCGCCGGCTCGACTGATAGGGGCTCAAGCTGAAAAAAGGGGGTCCCTTAAACAACGAAACGCAACCGCCTTCCCTGATTCAAAATTGAATGGATTTGGAATTTATTTTTTATTATTTATTTTTTTATCTTGAAAAAATGAATTTGAATTTTCGTACAAAAGACTGAAAATTGAATTGGAGTTATTTGTCCAAGCCGCAGAAAAAATGAATTGGAATCATTTGAAGTTTTCAGAACTCTGATTTTGATGTGTTGTGGTGAAAGTTTCACACTTGATCTCCGTTTTGGGGCCACTCGGCGCTGAGGGGGCGGGTCCGGACGCGCCTGGGGGAGGTTGGGAATCGGTGAAGAATCGATGAAGAAAAGGTCTAGGCATGAGCTGCATCACAGATGCCGTGATGACAAAGAGATGCTGGCGCAGATGAAACTACACAGATGAGCAGAATGAACGATAATCACTTCCGAAGGAAGAACGTGGAATGAATCCACGAAGACAATGACGTGGCCCCAACCGTACCTGAGATCATTCTTAACCAGCGCAGCAAAATATTACTCGTGTCACTGCCTCCTGCCGATCAAATAGTTTCCATTCGAGGTCGGCAGAACCTAAACGTTTTCTCTCGTGGACAACGGCGTAAAACGATAAATAGTGGCCCCCGGGTCTGTGTTTTTATTTCCCAAAAAAGGGGGGAAAGGGGAAACTTCCCCCCCAAATGCAAAGAGGGGGTGGGCCTACAATACCAGTAGGCTAGAACGGCATTGTCTCAACATCATAGCAGATAACTGTATATCGTCAGAACGGTATGTTGCGTGGTGATGTCCTTTAATGCTGATTTGGGCACGGATCGAAAGCTTAAAGTCAACGCTTTCGGTTCGTTCTCAAATCAGCATCAAAGGACATCACCACGCCGAGTTGCGACCTCACTGAATTTTCAAAGATCAGAACCCGGGTCATGTTTGATCACAAAACCGGGCCTTCGAAAATGCGGGTCCCCCCTAGGGGGAAACATCTCCCCATGCAACTTCCATTGGGGGAATATTTCACCCCCCCCCCCCCCCCCGGTCATCGAAAAACAAAACGCTGCCCCGGATGTACCGCAACTGGGTTTCTCTGCCACGGTGTCCAAGGAGTGAGTGTGGTTGAAAGGCGCTCTCATGGTTGCGTATTTGTGGACCATGCCTGGACTTTCGAGCACACCCCCGTCGGCAGATCCCTTGTAAGGGATCGAGGGACCATTTAATCCATATTACACCCTGTGCCAATCGCTGCAGCCCATTGCCTCATGACGCTCTGTGACACCGCTGCAAACTGCTGTCCTGTCCTTCAGCTTTCGGTTGCGGAAACTTGGTGCGCCTGCACCGACCTAAAGTAGGCCAGTGCACCGACCTCGTCTCCAACTATCGACAGCTCGTACCTTTGCACTAAACTCACTGGGACTATGACATTCGACTTACTTTACGCCGATAATTTACACGAACTTGAGGGAATCGGCTTCATTCGACCACGCCGGCATTGCTGGTCGTGAACATCAAAAAGACCAATCTGTTACACCCGCCCATCTATCAATGCTGCATCTTGTTCCAGACGTTGGGAACACTGTAGACCCGGGACGAGTAAAGCAACACTCCAGTTTGGAATTAGAGACCTCCTTCGCTAGGCCTTCCCGAATTAGCTATTCCATGCCTGCTCAAAGTCACGACAGTTTTCGGCCTGGAGATGTCCTCTGGAGCTCATTCGACGACCCATCAAGAGATCTCTACCAGCTCTCGAATAAGCTGCTGAGGACATTATCATGCAGAGTGATGGTGCGTTTTCGAACGGGTTGGGATCGCCTGATGTAGAATGGATTAGCAAAGTAGGTTTCGATTTGCACTCTCAAGTGGTGCTTACTACCCCGAGTCTACTGTACAGAAGTCTCGGGTTACTTGAGTTGTGCCGTCTTCTGATTCACAGTTCAGAACTGGAGTGCTGCCCCTTCACCCACAGAGAGAATGTAGGTTCAATGGAAGATACGACACATCTGAGCTCGACACTTCAGAGGCAAATACTTCCTGCGATTGCCTCCTGCATCGGGGTATGTTTTCATCTTTCTGCGGGTCTGGGTTCTTAAGCTGGTCTCGAATGATCCGATTTCTCTGTTACGTGCGCTTGCGTATATATGAAGATGACAATCGCATCGTGTCGATCTGACGTATAGTTGATATTCGATGCTCGCATGTACGTGTACTGAGGTCAACGGAAATTGAATCATGTACTCTATCAAGTACCATTAAAAAAATGACCATCGAGTTTCTCAAATCATCCTACATCGTTTTCAATCTAGATTCCAAAATACCTGCGGCAAAATATTGCCACATGTGGAGTCTATTTCAACCTATACTTATCCTACGGACCTGCGTACCGAATGCCTCGAGCAGATCAAATTAATCTGTCTGGTGATTGCATTCTAACGACGTGATGTCGAGACCGATACGTAAACTAGAATGAACGAGACACGAGTGCGTTGTCATCGCAAAGCCAAACAATAACTTTCCCTCGCTGCGCTCTCGGCATCAGGGGGAATAATTCACTTTGACACATATAAATGCTGTAAACATCAAAACACAGAGATCCTCTTTCAGAAAAGGTGTGGCCTTTTACCTCCCCCCCCCCCCCAATGGAGCCCATTAGTTCGCTCACGGTTGCCCAGATTGGTGTCTGGGCGCGCGGAAAGGTTGCATTAGGATCGTTGGGATCGCCCTGTTTGAGGAAACAACGTGTTGACGCCCACGGCGTTGCTTTAGCGAACTTATTTTTGAGATTTACAGCAGAAACCACTGAGGGAAGATTCACCTCTGTGGGTCTTTGTGCCAGCTGCATCGAATCTACAGCAGAAACCACTGAGGGAAGATGCTCCTCTGTGGGTCCTGGTGCCAGCTGCATCTAATCTACAGCAGAAACCGCTGAGGCGGGATTCTCCTCTGCGGGTCCTGGTGCCAGCTGCATCGAATGGTACTACTATCTATCGCTAAATGCGTCCACGCTGTCGCGTGAACACTCGCAACATTCACACAAGACACATGGCACGTGTTCGTGCGGCCGCGTTCAACACTGATGTGACAGTTGCGTGCGTTGCGTCTGATGCCGCGTCGCATCATTGGTTGAGGATCGCCATTGAGAAACTGACCAACAGGAGATGACCAGAAATACGGTCGCCTCCGCCTAAATCTGGCGCGAGTTGCGGGAAGGACGCCGCAACCACTCCTGGTACTCCTTCTCGATTTCGTCCAGCTCCGGCATAACCAAGACTTTGGGCGACTGATTGACCTCGAACACACCACCAATCGGCTGATGCCAACGATGCCTAGAACTAGGATGCATAATACAATAATACAACCCCATGTATTATGTATTATGTATAATACAACATAGTACATAATACAATGGAAGATTTAAAAGGGGGTTGTATAATACAATCCCAGGTGACTGACGCACTATCCATTAATTTGGCTACCCAGACAAAACCGACCCCCTACTAAATTTGTTCAGATCTTGACGTGGTGATGTCCTCAGGCCCTAATTTTGGCACGGATCAAGAGCGCCGACTCTCAGCTTTCGATCCTTGCCAAATCCAGCACTTGAGGGCATCACCAGATGCAGTTGTGGGCGATTCGAGTTGAGGTGTCATTTTCCCAAATTACACCAAATGGCCGAACACTAGAAGTAGAGTCACGTGGACCCCCTAATGTATAATACAATAATACAACCCCATGTATTATGTATTTTGTATTATGTATAATACATAATACTGTATTATGCATCCTAGGCCTAGAACTGCACGCGGCGTGTCGCTGCCTGGTGCTTTAAAAACTCCACTGGTACGAGATGTGGCCGTTTCAATTGATTCGCCGATTCTATGGTTTGTCTTGTTGGCAGGGGGCTGCCAGCAACGCAAATAAGCCAAAAATAAAATTCGCGAAAAACTGCCACTTGGTGTTCTCTACAGACATTCGCTGCGTCCAATATAGTGATCTTGAATACAACAGAACTGTAAAAGCTTAGACCTGTAAAAGCTTAGACCTTTGGACCCGGATAGGGATCCGGTGGATCCGGACCCGGGTCCAGCTTCGCGGACTGAATTTTCAAGATGCCCGTGTGCTGGAGTTGGCGGAAAATCGCTAAACTTGAGATCTAAAACAATGCGGCGAGCACCGTTTCACACGACTTTTCGCACCTGTAGTGTCAATTCTAGCACTCAACATGAAGGTTCTGAAATTGAGATCTTCACCGAACCCGGATCAAACACCGGATAAACAGGATCCAAAGGCATGAAGGTTCTGAAATTGAGATCTTCGCCGAACCCGGATCAAACACCGGATAAACAGGATCCAAAGGTCTAAGGATTCATTTGATCAGCTCGAGGCAGTCGGTACGCAGGTTCATAGGATAATTATAGGTTGGCATAGACCATACATGCAGATATTTCAACCAAGGACGGTATGTTTCGCAGGAATTTCAACCATCCACTACGAGCCCTTTTCCCACCTGTATTCCCCATCAGGAAATAAACGGGGGGGGCATCATATTATCAGGGTTCAAATTCGTCCCCCCCCCCCGGCTTAACACCACCTGGCTCGAAATTCCATCACCCCCCCCCCCGCTCAACTGCAAGATTTTCGAACCACCACATTAGATACAAAACAAAATTTTCTTCGGCGCTTTGCGCCACCAATAGAGACGTTTTACATACACATTTTTTTTTGTGTATGTAAAACGCCTCTATTGGTGACGCGAAGCGCCGGAGAA
>Ga0099798_10362_pt1 | contig 15581 bp, 12 predicted proteins | sample Uncmet_Sort29A_1_FD_89870 | JGI IMG/M metagenome (GOLD analysis project Ga0099798, IMG submission 89870) | Marine eukaryotic communities from CALCOFI LINE 67, Pacific Ocean - CN13ID_Sort29A_1 | ecosystem: Environmental > Aquatic > Marine > Oceanic | place: Pacific Ocean: Monterey Bay | collected...
AATTCGATAACTAGATGGGGCCAAGAGGGCGGCTGCAGAAAAAATAAAGCGTCTTGAAGAGGAAAAACTACAGCGTGAATAAGAAGAAACCACAAAGGTGGGAAATGAGGAATCCGCTAAAACAGTGGCGAGTGACTAAGCTTAGTAGGTGACGACTGCAATAGATGAGGCCGCTTAAGAAGAGAGACGGCTTGAATCGAAAAAATCCGAGCTTGAAGCAGAAGCATCCGAATAGGCCCAACAATTAGAATCCGCGAATAGAAATAAAGAAGAGTAAATTCGATAACTAGGTGAGGCCAAGAGGGCGGCTGCAGAAAAAATAAAGCGTCTTGAAGAGGAAAAAATACAGCGTAAATAAGAAGCAACCACAAAGGTGGGAAATGAGGAATCCGCTAAAACACTGGTGAGTGAATAAATTTCGTAGGTGACGGCTGCAAAAGAAGAGGCTGCTTAAGATGAACACAGACTTACAAAGGAAAAATCCCAGTGTGAATAAGAAGCAACCCGAAAGGTCCAAGACGCAGAATCCGCGAATCAACTGAGAGACCTATAGATTTAGGAACTAGAGGAAGCTTATAGAGAAGCTGGACTAGAAAAAACGTGGCCTGGAGATACTAACACACCAGGGGGTAAAAACTAATTGCCAGAGTGATGCCCAGCATCGGATTAGAAGGATTGAAAATATAACCATTTTTTGACAGCAGTCAAAAAACTGAACTTAGTCTTAGTTTCTTAGTTACTTAGTTAAAGTTAAGTTTGGATTTTAAGTTTAGTTTTTTTTTCAGTCGTTACTAGGATAGTATAGTTATAGTTATGTTTATTTAATTTTATTTATATTTTTATTTTTTATTCTTGCTATATGTATATGAAATGATATCGATATTGATCTGACATAAAGATAAAACGAGCAAGAAATGGTTGCAATTTTTACTGTGACACACAAAGTTTGAGTGGACATTACAATTGCATAAAATCACTATGACCTTCTTAAGTTCATAATCAATGGTCATCAGAACACAGTTTCAATTCCCTGTTTAACTAAGCATCAAAAGTTGAAAGGCAGTAGTTGGATGACTACTCGGAGTATAAAGATAAAAAATCCATATTTTCTATATTATGGTGCTCTCTATCTCTATTATTGTTCTTCTTGTTGTCATGCGCATGCAGATATTATCAGACTATTGGTACATGTATATATTACCACTATAACTATGGGTATTTGCCACTTGAACTATGTCTACATATCACCACTTGATCTACTTAAACTAGTTCAGGTTAGAAAAATCACATACTTAGTTTTTGTGAAGAGATCAGATAGCGTAAATGTTTTGCTCTTTTATTTGAGTATAAGTTGTAATTATACCTGTCCATATCCATATCCATGATCAAGTCAGAATATTATTCATAGATTAACTATATTTATTCGTCATTGTCGTATTTTATTTTTTGTATTTTTTTTGTTACAATGACAATGAAGTAGAACTAGAACTAGAACTAGAACTAAAACTAAAACTAAAACTATATCTTGAACTCGAACTAGAAGAAAATCACGAGAAGGTGGAGCAGGATTCAAGATGAAGTTTAACATCATACACAACATACATAAGGTAAGACATTGAAGTTGTGGGATTTTCATTTTCAAGTTTTGCAGATAGCAAAATTAATATAGGTTCGAGAATTTTGATTTGGTTGCATTTTTTTATCATTTAATTGCCTTTGTCTTTGCGCTTTACGTTTCAATTTGAATTTCAATTTCAAGCTCAAGTAGAACAAGTACAAGAAGTCTCCAAGAATAAGATTAAGTTTTAGAACTGGTTAGAACTAGGAGTTATTTTGTGCTATTTTCTGGTAACTAGAAGTTATTTTGTGCCATTTTCTAAGAACTGGTCAGAACTAGAAGTTATTTTCTAGTAAAAAATCTATCTTCTTACAATTCAAGTTATAGTCCTAGTTCTCTAGCGCTAGCTTTCAGTTTTGCTATGATGTTTAGACTTTTAGGATTTGTATATTGTTATAAAAGATGAAAAGAAAATTATTTGTTTCGATACATACTGTTTACCTTTCACATTTTCATTTTTACATTTAGTTTACATCTCCTTCTCTTTGTATCTGATTTAGAACCATGATGTAAAAAGAGGGCTTAGACACCCATTAACCAGGGAAACTATAATGCCCTTGATTGTAATAGAAATGGTAAAAATGGTAATGAGGTCTATACTTACTGCCATCCACTTTATTTCTGGTGAGTGATGTTGTAGTTGAAGTTTAGATGTTAAAGTAAGAAATTTGATTGTATTTTATGTAAGGAGGATTAAAATATACTATACTATAGGTGCTGTTGAAATAAGTTTAGATGTGAAAATATATAAAATGTACTGTAATGGATGTTGAAGTAGATGTAGGTACCAACTAAGTTTCTACAACTAACGTTTGTAGACTGAGGTGGAGAAAGTGGGCGAGGTCGAAGGTGTAGGAGGAGACCATGTTCAAGAAGAAATCTATATGTTCAAGAAGAAGGAACAAGTTCTAAATCTGCTGAAGCATCTTATCTACAATTTATTACGTGAAGAAAATTCTAAATCTAAAGCATCTGTTCTACAATTTAATTTTTTGAATATAGTTGTAGTTTAGAGTTAGAGTTAGAGTAAGTTGTTTATGTTTTATTATTATTATTATTATTATGTCATGAGAAGATAGGACAACTCTGATGTTTTTGTTTTATCATCTCTGATCATTATTTGCAAAGAGAAAGATGTTATGATTTAGTTTTATCATTCGATTTAGTTCTAGTTTTATTTTGATAAAAAAAAGTATAAGTATGATGTTGAAATTTGATTTATGATTGCTTGATATCCTTCTTGTGTAAAAAGCTATTTGATATTGTTTTGAATGGTTGAATTGACTACAGAATTGACTGTAATATCGTTCTACTCAGTCTATTCTACAACCTCAACTACTGCAAAGAGGAATAAGAATAACAACTATTCCAAAAAGAAAAAGGAATAGGAATAACAAGAACTATTGTTACTGTAATAACTCGTCCAAGAATTGTAGTTTTGTATCCCATTAAAAAAGAAAAGTATTGATCTAAGATTACTAAGAGGGTGTCCTTAGACTAAGAGGGGGTTTAGCTTTTTTTGTGTATGTTTTATTTTTAACAAGAATGAGAATGACAAGAATGAGAATGAGATTCGAGATTTGTTTTTTATCTTTCTAATTCTAAAGACGAACAAATTTAGAAATCACTATTGACGGTTTCAGACTTAAACATCATGCTCATATACATTTACAACATACAGTGTCTTTTTCGTGTTACATTGAATAATATGACATCGTTACGATATCAATACAATACGAATAGAAATTTAGTTGTCCTTTAAATACAATTTTCCGCAAATCATTATCTAATTTTCCGCAAAGACTGCACTCAAACTTCAAACTTTAGTTGTCTTTATCTAATCTTCCATCGCAATTCCTTAATTATAGTGTTATTATATACAGCTTTAGTAACTGAAGGCAAGATATTGAATATTGGTATTTAATAGTTGATTATTGTATTATACCATTCCATACCACTGGTTCATCCTAAAAAATATTAATTGTTAATCCATTCCTTTATAAAAATTGAAAAACTGCAAGAAGTATATCGCATCTGACTAGCGGACTATTGCATCTAGAACTTAAAAATCTTAATAGTATCAAAAAAATATAAAAATGACAGTGAAATCGTGAACAAAAAAAAAGGGGGGAGAGGTATTTCCCTCTAAGATATGAGTCCGGGTGAACCAACCTAGCAGTTAGAACGTGAAGTGGTCGAACAGGGTGATAACCTCTAAGTACACCTGGCTCACACTGATACCCTTAAACTTATGGGAGCAGCTCCACGTGATGGCGAACGTCTACAAGTTGGTGATCAGTCTCTTGTCGTGCATAAAATAAATCTCTAATACGAATGGGATTCCGGTAGACCTCTTCGTCCTAATGCCCCTCATGACCTTCAAGCTGGTGAAGGATTGATTCGAGGACAACCGGCGGAAGAAATGAGACCTGAAGGAGAACATGTGAGTGGTGTCAAAAGTGAGAAGTAGTGAGACTGGTATTTCACAGTTCATCCGCTCCGTCTTTTAGTTTTATTTAACTACTCAATTTTTATTTTCATTTTAATTTAATTTGTGTGTAGCTATAGTATTGTATAAGTATAAATATTAGTAATTATTATTAATAAATGGAAAAAATTATGAAAAAAGAAGATGGTGCGGATGAAGTCTGACATACGAGCAGCTTCTTGATCCTAAAATTTGAGCTGAGAGGAGCAGGCGTGATATGAGCAGGTGGTGCAGGTTTAAAGTTGAAATTGAAATTGAAATTCAAATAATTGAAATTGAAATAATTGAAATTGAAGTTTGAGTAGCGCGCTGGAGGCATGCAGATGGCAAAACCTGCAGGTTGGGGATGTGGTGGTTCTTACGAGCGACGCCCAACTCCCTTGAGACATGGTGGTGCTGAATACTTAAAAAGAGGATGGGTCTTGCTTCGTGGAGACGAAGTGACTGGATGGGGAAACAAATCTAAAGACAAAGACAATTCTGGATGATCCAGGGGTGTAGTGAAAATTTTCCCTCGAAGCTTTAGCCAAAAACCAAACCCAAATCGAGAATGTGAGTTTATCCTATGAGCAACCGAACACAAATTTATACTCCTTCAGTGGCGAACTAACAACTCAAACCGAGCAGGGCAAGTAGACCGTGCCCCTGGGGAAGTCCCAGCTTTTGTTGCGTGGAAGCACTCTGCGATGAACTGAGTGGATAGTTGGGGTGGTTGTTTATACTGGTTCCTACACGCGCAGCAACTTCGGGTCGACGAAATAGTAGGTGTTTAAGCTGGGTATCCTTGGGTACTGGTTCAACAAACATGTGTATCAGATATTCGGAATCCAGTTGCTGATTTGCATGGTTATGGCCACCGGGTTCATCCTAGAAAACTATGACGACTGGCAATTTTATTTTGGCAATGTAAGGAACTACGACGGAAAGGTTATTCCGAATAACAGCCCGCTCTCCACCGCCGGCAAGATGTGATACCAGTGGCTGCTGAAGTTCGGGGCGAGCACGATTATGATCAGCTTCTGGATTCCCATAAGTGCGGTGGTCTTGATGGAAATAATTCGAATATTCTTCAAGCGGTTCATTGAAAACGACGAGGAAATGGTCTATGTGGATGGTGTGGGCGATCTATGAGAATAGGAAAAGTAAATCTAAATGTAAAATTCAAATTGAGACTGAAAAGAAAAAACGATTTCGGCTGAAGATAAGATGAACGCAACGCTGAATCAGGGAAATATAGTGGAAGACTTGGGCTGTGTCACGCACGTCTTCTCTGATAAGACGGGGACCCTGACGCAGAATCTGATGGTCTTCAACTCGATGGGGCTCATGAGCGAGTTCTTCGATGGCGCTTAGTATAACAAAGACAAAGAATAAGGAAGTCTGGAATAAGGAAATTTGTGATAGCTAGGAAATATTAATAATAATAATTTTAATAGTTCTACTAAAACTAAATAAGATGTTCTTTGAAATCCTCCCGAGTACGGGGACAAATACTTCCCCATCGGGAGGATAGAAGAGCGGTTTTGGAATTAAAGCGAAGAGAAGCGGCAGTTATTTTACTACCAATTCATTCTGGCCACATGTCAGAACGTGATGATTCAGACCCACAAAGATCGCGATACTGGGCGGGAGAGCTGGAAATACGAGGCCATGTCGCCGGATGAATTGGCCACTATTTCCGGGTGCCAGTTCTTCGGATTTCAGTTCGTCTGAAGACCCTCCCCAGGAACTATGCGGTTGGGTCTCGTCACCAAGTTCGCGCAAGACCTCTTTCCCTGGCGAGTCAGTAATAATCAAAACAAAGCAAATAAGAATAACTTAGAGTCGTCAAAGAAAGGAAATGATCGGTCCTTCTCCTATGACCCCGAGAATTCCGACCACTCAGCAGTCGACCTAGAGGTTATGAACATCTTAGAGTTTGACAATTACAGGAAGAGAATGAGCGTGATCCTGAAGATACCAGATGCAGTTCGCCAAAACGAAAAGCTCTCGGACGACTTCTTCTTCCAAGCAGACAGCCGAGACTAGCAAAGGAGCTGAGTGCGGCAAAATGAGCTGAATCTAATTCGCGAGTCAGGGATCCTTCTTGTCTGCAAAGGCGCCGACTCGCAGGTGCTGAAGGTGAAATAGGAGGGGGAGGCGAATAATTCGTGAACGGGGTTGTGAGCCCTCGACAAGCATTTGTTGGGATTCTAGAACATGGGTCTAAGAACCCTCACCCTCGGCTACCGGTGGCTCTCGGTCTGTGCGGTTCATAATATAGCACGCTCAAAATAATCTTAAATCAAAATTTTATTCTTTTGATTCAATAAATATGAAGGGAACAATTGTATCTAAATTGAGAAAATTATGATAAAATTTGATTTTAATAAGGAAAAATATAGTAATTCACACCTATATATTTTTGACATAAATGTCGTAAAAATACAAAAAATAACGATTTCATTAACTAATTTCTTCCATTTAAAAATGGACTTTCATCACTAAAACAAAAAATACAAATTTTTCACTTAGAGCGTGCTATATTATGAACCGCACAGGTTGCGGAGTAGGAGTGATACGAGAGCAAGTTGGCCCAGATAAAGCGCGAGGTCCGGGATTCGGAGGAATGAGAGAAACAGATCGGGGATCTTAATGCCGAGATGGAAAGGGACCTCACATTGGTGGGGTGTACGGGGGTGGAGGACAAACTACAGGAAGGCGTTCCAGAAACCATCCAGGAGCTGAAGGAGTGAGGCGTGAAGCTCTGGGTGCTCACCGGGGACAAGCCGGAAACCTAGATCCAGATCGGATACTCCTGTAATTTGCTTAACGAGGAGACCTACAACATGATCTTGCACGACCCCAGCCCCGCGGTTCTACAGCAAAACCTGCGCTCGGTGAGAAAGTTTCTAAAGGACGCCCGGATGTACGACGAAATGGGCGAAGAGGGACTCACTCTGAAGGATGACGGCTACTCCGGGTCCGATTTCGACCTCTGGAACGATGACGTGCGGGAGGGGAGGCACGAACGACTTCCCTTGCTTCAGGGACCTAGAACGAGAATGACTACCACTACCGCTGCAGAGCTAGATCGTTTCCCCGTGGAGGGGAAACACAAACATGAAAATGAACGACTGCCGCTGCTAGGAAATGAGAATGAGAAGGAGAAGGAGAATCAGAAATGAGAACAAGACTCTACCTGATGAAGTCGAGTACAAGACTCTACTACCTGATGAAGTTGAGGATGAGAGTAAATGTAAAATTGAAATTCTAGTACTTCAACTTCTAGTTCTAGTGGCTAGAAGCGCAGGTATGGATCAACCGAGAGAGAAAAAGAAAAGAGAAAGAAGATGAAAGCGGAAATGAAAACAAATATAAATAAGATCCGCAAGAAAGATAAACATTCATACGTGAAGATAAATGCGTGAAAGGATGATAATGATAATGATATAAACTCCCCGTATGATAATGATATAAACTCCTGAAACTGAAAGAACTACTCCCCGGAAGATGAGTATGAAAGGATGTGAGGGCAATGAGAATGAGGAGAATATAGGGGGTATAATAATAAGTAGTCGAGAGAATTCGAAGGCATCCATGACTAGGAAAATGAGGATGAGTAGGTTCTTCCTGATTTAACCACTCACAAGGTGTATTGAGCCTGCAGCATGACAATTACTGGCGACGCCCTGGCCACAGTTCTCAACGACGTGCAACTACGGCGAGAGTTTTTCTGAATTGCGCTCTAGAACTGCAGCGTCTGTGCGGTTCATAATATAGCACGCTCAAAATAATCTTAAATCAAAATTTTATTTTTTAATCAATAAATAGAAGTAAAATTTGATCAAAACGGAAAATGACGGTCCCGCAAATATCCGAACAGGATAAATAACATAACTCGAACTCGAACTCGAACTCGACAAATTAGATTTTCATAAAAAATATGTATTTTACCCTATATTTTTGACTTAAAGTCGTTAAAATACAAAAAATGACATTTCATTTAGTATTTCTTCCCCCCGCCAGAAAGATGGGCGGGGTAATAAAATTCATCTCTCCACATACTATGGAGCAAAAACTCTATGGTAGGTGCGTCCGGTGATGCGTTACTGGACAGACGCCACTCGGTATACAGACTAACGGAATATTTTGATTTCTGTTGGTCCAGGAACCGAAAGCTCCTGGCGAGGGCACCAAAAAAAAAAAAGAAACCTAGAGAAGGATACATTGGTGATTAAGGGATTATAGTTGCGACTATGATCTCTTGCACTAAGTACTCCCGATCAGGAAGAAAAGAAAAAAAAAGGAGAATACAAAACAAGAAAAGAGAAAAAAGAAAAGATAAAAGAGAAGGATATATTGGTGATTAAGGGATTATAGTTGCGACTACGATCTCTTGCACTAAGTAGTCCCGATCAATAAGTAAAAAAAAAAAAGAGAAAAGAGAAATGAGAAAATGAAAATCCCACAACTTCAATGTCTTACCTTATGTATGTTGTGTATGATGTTAAACTTCATCTTGAATCCTGCTCCACCTTCTCGTGATTTTCTTCTAGTTCGAGTTCAAGATATAGTTTTAGTTTTAGTTTTAGTTCTAGTTCTAGTTCTAGTTCTACTTCATTGTCATTGTAACAAAAAAAATACAAAAAATAAAATACGACAATGACGAATAAATATAGTTAATCTATGAATAATATTCTGACTTGATCATGGATATGGATATGGACAGGTATAATTACAACTTATACTCAAATAAAAGAGCAAAACATTTACGCTATCTGATCTCTTCACAAAAACTAAGTATGTGATTTTTCTAACCTGAACTAGTTTAAGTAGATCAAGTGGTGATATGTAGACATAGTTCAAGTGGCAAATACCCATAGTTATAGTGGTAATATATACATGTACCAATAGTCTGATAATATCTGCATGCGCATGACAACAAGAAGAACAATAATAGAGATAGAGAGCACCATAATATAGAAAATATGGATTTTTTATCTTTATACTCCGAGTAGTCATCCAACTACTGCCTTTCAACTTTTGATGCTTAGTTAAACAGGGAATTGAAACTGTGTTCTGATGACCATTGATTATGAACTTAAGAAGGTCATAGTGATTTTATGCAATTGTAATGTCCACTCAAACTTTGTGTGTCACAGTAAAAATTGCAACCATTTCTTGCTCGTTTTATCTTTATGTCAGATCAATATCGATATCATTTCATATACATATAGCAAGAATAAAAAATAAAAATATAAATAAAATTAAATAAACATAACTATAACTATACTATCCTAGTAACGACTGAAAAAAAAACTAAACTTAAAATCCAAACTTAACTTTAACTAAGTAACTAAGAAACTAAGACTAAGTTCAGTTTTTTGACTGCTGTCAAAAAATGGTTATATTTTCAATCCTTCTAATCCGATGCTGGGCATCACTCTGGCAATTAGTTTTTACCCCCTGGTGTGTTAGTATCTCCAGGCCACGTTTTTTCTAGTCCAGCTTCTCTATAAGCTTCCTCTAGTTCCTAAATCTATAGGTCTCTCAGTTGATTCGCGGATTCTGCGTCTTGGACCTTTCGGGTTGCTTCTTATTCACACTGGGATTTTTCCTTTGTAAGTCTGTGTTCATCTTAAGCAGCCTCTTCTTTTGCAGCCGTCACCTACGAAATTTATTCACTCACCAGTGTTTTAGCGGATTCCTCATTTCCCACCTTTGTGGTTGCTTCTTATTTACGCTGTATTTTTTCCTCTTCAAGACGCTTTATTTTTTCTGCAGCCGCCCTCTTGGCCTCACCTAGTTATCGAATTTACTCTTCTTTATTTCTATTCGCGGATTCTAATTGTTGGGCCTATTCGGATGCTTCTGCTTCAAGCTCGGATTTTTTCGATTCAAGCCGTCTCTCTTCTTAAGCGGCCTCATCTATTGCAGTCGTCACCTACTAAGCTTAGTCACTCGCCACTGTTTTAGCGGATTCCTCATTTCCCACCTTTGTGGTTTCTTCTTATTCACGCTGTAGTTTTTCCTCTTCAAGACGCTTTATTTTTTCTGCAGCCGCCCTCTTGGCCCCATCTAGTTATCGAATTTACTCTTCTTTATTTCTATTCGCGGATTCTAATTGTTGGGCCTATTCGGATGCTTCTGCTTCAAGCTCGGATTTTTTCGATTCAAGCCGTCTCTCTTCTTAAGCGGCCTCATCTATTGCAGCCGTCACCTACTAAGCTTAGTCACTCAACAGTGTTTTAGCGGATTTCTAATCTTCCAGCTTTCCGGGTGCTTCTTATTCACGCTGTCTTTTTTCCTCTTCAAGACGCTTTATTTTACCTACAGCCGCCCTCTTGGCCTCATCCAGTTTTCGAATTTACTCGTCTTTATTTCTATTCGCGGATTCTAATTGTTGGGCCTTTCCGGATGCAATTGTTTCAAGCTCGGATTTTTTCGTTTCAAGGCGGCGCTCTTCTTAAGCAGCCTCATCTATTGCAGCCGTCACCTACTAAGCTTAGTGACTCAACAGTGTTTTAGCGGATTTCTAATCTTCCAGCTTTCCGGTTGCTTCTTATTCACGCTGTCTTTTTTCCTCTTCAAGACTGGTTATTTTAATTTTAGCCAACCTCTAGGCCTCAACCAGTCTCTAAGTTTACTCGTTTTGCCGCCTTCTCGCGGATTGTGCTTCTTGAACCTTTCCGGATGCTTCTTTTTCAAGCCTGGATTATTTCGATTCAAGCTTGGTTATTAACTGGTAGAGCTTAGTTTTTTTCTTTGCAGCTTCTTCAGTTCTTTTTTCCTCAGCTTTTGTCTGCTCTTCCTCAAGCTGCTTAGTAGCACGTTTCTAACCTTCCTCAGCCTTTTTGACTCTGTCTGCCTCAGCTTTTTCACTTTCTGCCAACCGCTAAGTTTATTTCTCACTTTCCTCCGCATCTCTGACTCTTTTCGCCTCAGCAGCTTTCGCTGTTTCTTCCTCTCGCTGTTGTTACTAATTCTATTCCAACTTAGCCTTTTGCGCCTATTCTGCCGCTTGCTTCTTAGCGACCTCAGCCGCTTTTTCTCTTTCTCGTTTCTGCTGTTCATTCCCTTCTTCCTCCAATTGCTACTACGTGCGCTTCGGCTACTTCTCTTCGGAGGACTGGCCTCCCTTCTGGCTTCGAGTGCCTTTTCGTGGTTTGCTTTTACGGCCTCCCCTTGATGGTTTCGCCCTTCTTTCACCTGCAGATCTCTAACCGCTCTAACCCTCTTCTTTTTTCTTAGCATCATTAGAAGTTGTAGACCTATCGACGATACCTTCCTAAATTCCAGCCTCTTCTGATTTTTCTAACTCCTTTTTTCCTTGGTTTTACGTTTCCGTAGGCGGGGTTTCCAGTTTTTTGACCGATTTGTCCAAGGACTCACCAGTAGGTGTATGGCTCTCTTCTGGATTTCGTTTCTACTGTCTCTCAACCGTAGGAACACGCGTCTAAACTTCATCCTCCTTAGTAGAAAGATCCTTCTCCGGTTTGTCAACAGGTGCGCGGATGTCCGGCTCATTGTTCTAATTTGGAAGCTTGGGTGCTGTTTCCTTGCCAATAGGAAGAGGTATCGGCACCTTCTAAGTCTAAGCGTCCTATTGTTCGACCTCCTTTGCAGAAAATTCCGGTTTCTATGGCTGGCTATTTTCCTAAGTTTCCTCCATTCGCTGACTAGAATCTATGATATCCGGAGAAACTGCGCCATCCGGAGAGACTGCCTCCTAGCGGTTGGGAACAACGGTTTCCTGCATTGGCTTCTTGGATTCAGGTACCTAACTACCTGGAGCAGCAACTTCTTCTGGTTGAGAACTAGCAGTACCTGTAGTAGGAGCTTCTTCTGGTTGAGCACTAGCATTACCTGGAGCAGGAGGTTCTTCTGTAGGAGAACTAGCACTACCTGGAGTAGGAGTTTCCACATTTGAAGTTTCCACTTCTGATGATTGTTTTGGTTTCAATCCAGGTGACGATTCTTTTGCCTCCAATTCAGAACTACCTGGAGCAGGAGGAGACGGCTCGTTATTAGGGTCAGGAGCAGGAGTCTCGCTCTTAGGAGTCTCACTCTTAGGGTCATGAGCAGGGGTTTCAGTCTACGTCCCCTCAGGATTCTGAGAAGTCTACGTACTCTAAAGTTTCTCAGAAGTGTCAGGTTTCTCAGAAGTGTCAGGTTTCTCCGGACCAGGTTTGACACCAGGTTCAGAACCGGCTTAAATCGAATTCTATCCGTCTTATTTATTAACCAGATCCTTCGCCGCCAGATCCTTCGCCGTTTATTTATCAACCGGATCAGTGTGTGCAGTAGGATCTTCATTTTTCGTAAGAGTATTCTGCTAATCACCTCCCGACTGAGTAGGATCTTCTTTTTTCTTAAGAGAATCTGAGCTTTCGTCGGAATCATTCTCTTATAATTCTGAAGGAGCTGCGTTGTTCATAGCATCTTCAGCAACCGCATTGGTAAGAACATTTTACTAGGCAGCTTCATTTGTTTTATTACCGTCTGTTTCAGTTAATAGCGCATCACCATCGCCAGCACCTTCGAAATCGTGATCATCGCCTTCTTGGAACTCCTCTCTCTCATCCAAGATGCTGATATCATCCTCAGTTTCCCTTACGCTTACATTACCGTCAGATTCTTTGATAACAGGGCTATCATCTCTGGTTCTATTTTAACTTCTCTTACTTGCTTCCATTTATTCCTCTTACTTGTTTCCATTTTAATTTTACTTCAATGTAGTTGATTTACTCTATTTATCCTGCTTCAACTTTCCGGATGCATCCTTCTGTTCGGGGTGGGATCTGGATTCTTACCCCGAGTTACTCTTGTTCATTAGTTTTTAACCCTTCCCCTATCCTTGTTATGGAGGATTATCTTGCTATCCTGGTGGCGGCGAATTCTCGGATTCGGAATCGTTATCAGAGCCTTAACTCGGCGAATCCTAATTCTAACCCCCCTGTGAATGGTCTCCAGCTGCAGAGTGACCTTGACCGCTTTTATCACTTTACGTACTATCATTGCCCTCATCAGTAATATATTTCCTGTCCACTATTTCCCAATTGTCATTTTATTTTTAGCTGGAATCATCCACCTCCTCGATGATGTGCTATTTTAGAACCTTCTCCATATCCTTGTGAATAATCTCTTTACACCTTTATTCAGCAGCCTACATTTCATCCTGTGCGGTTCATAATCTTAGTTTCTCTAAAAGTCCTATCGTCATATCTTAATGCTATATTCAAAGAACACGGTTAATTACTTGGAATTGGTTGATAGGAAAGAAGCAGTTGACAATAAGAACACAAAAAAGAATAATAGTTTTAAAAATGCCTTTCTAGGAGGTCTTGAGAATCTTCTTTGCTACAATTTTTCCTTACCAATAAGATATCTTCATCTCAGATGGCGTTGACCAAAGTACGTTCTTTATAAAATATTAATTAGGACAAGGAAGTAGGAAATAATATTATGAACCGCACAGTCGTCTGAGACGTTGGGCTTCTGCAACATCAATTAGTCCCAGATAAGCCGTACAGACCCCTTTTCGACAGCCAGCAACCAAGGAACACCAACAGGAACACCCGTTTTAGACTCCTTGACCTTGCATTGCTTTTACACCTAATCGACCGCATGCTCTGCAATCTTCTCCTGTTCAGTAACCTTAATCTTGAACAGCTTCTGGGCCTTTTACGAAGGCTCACCGTCAGGCTTACGAAATTCTTTCCACATTTCTTAAGACTCTTTGTCCTCATTCTCATTGAAAGAATTATAGCTCATCGAAAGCTTGTTTTTGTCTTCAGGCGAAGCTTAGTCGGATTTATTCTCTGCGATCGTAAGCTCAAGGTCGTTAATTTAAGTCGATTTCAAGCTTGAGGCCAACTAGGACTTTATTCCCTTTTCTATTTACACTTATTATTTATTCAACTTCCTAAATACCTCCATTGGGTGTTCGCCTTGCCCAGATCCCGTTTTCAGCATACTTTCCCGATAAGCTTCCAAATCCTCCTGCTTAGCTTTTAACTTCGCCTACTTAGCCAAATCTTGTTTCTCCTCAGGTGACATAGTAGAGGCTATATTTTTTTGTGTTGTCGCAATTGGCTCACCGTTTGAAGGTGGGCACACACAGACCACGGTTGTATACACCTAGGTTCCGAGAATGATAATTCCCTAGATCACGAACGGGGGCCAGAAAGACATGGAGGCGGCTTTGGTTTTGTCACCAGTGTCTATCTCTTCGACTTCCATACCATTCCCATTGGGATCAGAGGATCCAGGGGTACTGATAGTGATGTCGTCATAAGCAGGTTAGGCCCCTTGATTACCAAATTAAGCCCCGTCAGCAACAACTTAAGCCTCTTCGTCAACAACTTAAGCCCTTTCAACCGAACCGTAACCTTCTTCCTTCTCCTGAATTAGTCGAGCATTCGCATTGCTCTATTCATACGACTGACCATTATTAATTTCATATGCAACGGTCTACTCGTAACCTTCGTTTGCACTAGTTTAACCGTATTAACCCTCGTTTGCATACGCAACGGCCTAACCACGCTCCTCGTCGGCAATCTGACCTTCCTCGTTGGTAATCTAACCACGCTCCTCGTTGGTAATCTAATTATTCTAATTCTTCTAATTCTAACCATGCTCCTCATCGGCAAAAATTTAGCCTTGGTTTTCAGCCCCAACGCCAACGGGAGGTTGAGTCTAAAATCACTCCTCATCGACACTAACCAATTTGTGTTGCAGCTCTTCATCAGCTACTTGCAGCTCTTCATCAGCAACGTCATCAGTTGGCCGTTCTTCGTCCATAATAGAGGACCTGCTAGAGGACACGCTGGAAGACCTGCTCGAGGATTTATTTGAAGATTTGCTCGAGGATTTGCTCGAGGATTTGCTCGAGGACTTGCTCGAGGACTTGCTCGAGCAAATGCATTGCAGACCGGCGGATACTGCTGAGTTCTAATCCGACATTTTTCACTTCTTACGATTTATTCTCTTCTTCTCGTCTTTTTCTTTTTCTTTTTCGTTTTCTTCTTCAGACTCAGACACCTTCACCTTTCTATTTCTATTTCTATTTCTAGTATATAAGTAAACAAAAAAATAAGAAAAGGAAAGGAAACGGCAACTAGTCGTAATCAAGCAATACTAAACTAAGTATAATTACTCTTCGAACGATGCGATGTTTTTAAATATTTTTTTAATAATATTGATACGTAATTTTGTAAATATAGCTCCTATATTATTTTTTTTCGATTTCACTACATAAAAGAAACACTTACACCTTGCGACCTAAAACAATTCAACAACAATAAATGTGCTAAATTTAAATTATTAAATGGGTGTTGATTTATATTTATTGAAGAGCGTTTGACGAATATGATCTGATTGACTAAAGAGTGAGTTTTCATCTAGAGGTAAAACTATAAGAAGACGAAGTCTGATTCAAGTTCGAAATTCGAAATCGAAAAGGAACTATCTCCTTTAGAGAGAACCCATTTG
>Ga0099798_10363_pt1 | contig 15527 bp, 25 predicted proteins | sample Uncmet_Sort29A_1_FD_89870 | JGI IMG/M metagenome (GOLD analysis project Ga0099798, IMG submission 89870) | Marine eukaryotic communities from CALCOFI LINE 67, Pacific Ocean - CN13ID_Sort29A_1 | ecosystem: Environmental > Aquatic > Marine > Oceanic | place: Pacific Ocean: Monterey Bay | collected...
GTTTTTTGTGTTAAATAATATTCAGAGTTTTTTATTGCATTATTTAATCTTATTTGATCTTCTTTTTGTGGTCGGGTTATCCATTTAATATTAGTTATATCTTTTTTCTTAAGAGAGTTATTAAAAATTTTTATTTGTTCTGAAGATGGGGTGGGGTGTGAAATAATAGTTTTGGGTTTATTTATCTGTTCTGATAATAAGTAATATTGAGAGAAAAATATCTCAAGAGATTTTTGTGTGTTTATTTGATTTTCATCTGATATAAAAAATATTTCGCTATTTGATAGCTGGCCTGATCTTATTTGGTTTAAATATATGCAGGTGTTTTTGGTGTCTTGTTTGATGGCAATAATATCTGTGTTTAATGCTTTTTTATTAGCTGATTCTATAGTTTGTTCTTGGGTTATTTGTTTTATAGAGTTTATTTGATCTCGGTATTTTAACGCTTTTTCGTAATCTAGATTATTACTAGCTATTTGCATTTTTTTTGTTAAATTTTCTATAAGAGAGTTTTCTTTTTTGTTTAATAATAGCTCAGCTGATTTAATATTATCCTGATAATCTTTTATAGATATATATTTAGTGCAAGGAGCGCTGCAGCGTTTTATTTGATATTGCAAGCATGGCCTAACTCTGTTTTTGAAAAAAGTTTCAGTGCAATTTCTGATTTTAAATGTTTTTTGGATAATATTTAGCGCAGCCTTTAGATTTCTAGCGCTTGGATATGGTCCGTAGAATTTATCTTTATTTGATTTAGTATTTGGGTTCTTTCTATATGGTCTTAAGCTTGGGTATGAAGATTTGGTATTAAAATTGATTTTTAAATATATATAACTTTTATCATCTATTAATAAGATATTATATTTTGGTTTATGCTTTTTTATTAATGTTTGCTCTAGTATTAGGCTTTCTGTCTCGTTGTTTGTGATTTCTATTTGTATTGAGTATATAGAGTTAACTAATTTTGTGGTTTTAGCATCTTTTGGTGTTGGCGAAAAATATTGGGATATGCGTTTTTTTAAGTTTTTAGCTTTGCCGATATAAATAATATTATTTTTAATATTAAACATTTTATAAACGCCAGGTTGGCCTGGTGTTTGTTTTATAAAATTTTGATGATCAAATCTCATGTTAAGTATGAATTACCTATATTTAAATATTTGATAAATTTAAATTATAATAAATAAAATGCTAGTTATATGATTAATCTTTAGTAGAAATAATTTTATGTTTAATTGCCAAATGAGTTAGCTCCACGTCGCTATTGAGATTAAGCTTTTCGAATAATCTATATCTATAACTATTTACTGTTTTTGGGCTAAGGTGCAAAGTTTCGGCTATTTCACTAACTTTTTTGCCAGTAGTTATCATGATTAATACTTGCATTTCTCGCTCTGATATATCGTCTATAGATTTTCTATCTTTTTCTTCTAATTTGTTAAGCGCTATTTTTTGTGCGATGTCTGCGCTTATATATTTTTTTCCCATATTTACAGCGTGTATGGCTTTTATCATCTCATCAGCTGTTGCATTTTTGCTAATATATCCGTTTGCACCGGCTTGAAGTGTTCTAGATGGGTATGGCTCGTTGTCAAGAGACGATACTGCTATTATTTTAATTTTGCTGTTTTGCCTGATTATTCTCTTAATAGCTTCCAGGCCACCCATTCCTGACATTTTGACATCCATTAATATAATATCTGGGTTTAGTTCTTTTGTAATTTGAATAGCTTTTTCGCCGCTTGTTGCTTCGCCTATTACTTTTATATCGTGAGTATTATTAAGTATGGTTTTAATTCCGTGTCGTACGAGGTCGTGGTCATCAACAAGCAGGACTTTTATCATGTTTTTTCTCTCTTTAATATTCCTAAATATTCCTATTTAATTTGCCTATTTAATTTTTGCCTATTTAATTAATGTGCTGTATGAATATTATTTATTAGTTCACGAAAATTAGTGTGTGTTTTTAATTAATGTTTTTATATTGTTTATTCTAGCAGTTATTGTTAATTATAGTTATTAAACTTTGTTTTAGTATAAAATATCATTATTTGTATAAATAAACGAGATGTTTTATTTGATTGCTTGTGATTAGGCGTGGGTTTTATTGAAAAGTGCTAAATATCTTGGTTGCTAGTTTTGTGTTTAAAATTAGTTTATTGTGAGATTATTAGTCATGAAAAATTAATTATTATGAGATTTTTTTTAATAATTACTTGAATTAGTTAGATTAAAGTTAGAATTTTTTGGTGGATTTGTTTTAGTTTATTTGTGTTTTTTTAAAATAGTTAGTTTAAATAGGCAGAAAGTGCTTGACTAAAACCTGCTCAAGTTTATATAATTCCGCGTCTAACCCTTGCGGGGGTTATTGTGATTATGCTTAGAATCATGATTTGGGCTTGTTTTTTTTATTAACATGCTTGAATGTATTATATTTTTTTGGGCTGTATCTTTTGTAAAAGATTTTTGTATAACATTATTAAAGTGTCAAAGCTTGGAGCAGTTTTTATGACAACCGTGAATCAGTTGGTAAGAAAGCCACGAAAAAAGATTATAACAAAAAGTAACGTGCCGGCCTTGGCTGGTTCTCCTCAAAGGAGGGGCGTTTGCAAGAGGGTTTATACAACCACTCCTAAGAAGCCAAACTCTGCTTTGCGTAAGGTCGCTAGGGTTATGCTAACAAGTGGATATGAAGTATCTAGTTATATCGGTGGTGAGGGTCATAACTTGCAAGAGCACTCTGTTGTATTAATTAGAGGCGGTAGGGTTAAGGATTTGCCTGGTGTTAGGTATCATGTTGTTAGGGGTTCTTTGGATACTTCAGGGGTATCTGGCCGTAAGCAAGGTAGATCTAAGTACGGCACAAAGAAAGGTAAGTAGTAAGTTTTTATAATTATAGATTTTAGGTGATTAAGAGATGGCAAGAAGACGCGGTATTCCAAAAAGGAAAATTAACCCAGATCCAAAGTATAAGAGCATCAAGTTAGCTAAATTTGTTAACAGAATGATGAAAGATGGCAAAAAGTCCATATCAGAAAGCATCATGTATGGTGCTATTGATATATTAAAAGTTAAGTCTCCTGGTAAAGGTGATCTTGAGGTTTTTGAGTTAGCTCTTGAGGCTGCTATGCCTTCTGTTGAGGTTAAGTCCCGTCGAGTTGGTGGAGCTACTTTTCCTGTTCCTATTGCTGTTGAGCCAGGAAGAGCTGAGGCTTTATCTATGAGCTGGATTATAGATGGCGCTAGAGGCAGAAAAGAGAAGACCATGTCTGAGCGCCTAGCTGCAGAGCTTTTAGATGCTACAGAAGGCAGGGGGAATGCTATTAAGAAAAAGGATGAGACTCATAGAATGGCTGATGCTAATAAAGCATTTTCTCATTATAGATGGTAGGTTTTGGTTTTTTGTATTTAGAATTTTTTAAAAAAGAGGTAGCTTAGAGTGTCAGGACAACGTAAAACACCGCTTAGACTGTATAGAAACATAGGTATTTGTGCTCATGTTGATGCTGGTAAAACAACGACAACAGAGCGTATTTTATATTATACGGGTAATATCCATAAAATAGGTGAAGTGCACGAAGGTGCTGCAGTTATGGACTGGATGGAGCAAGAGCAAGAAAGAGGTATTACAATTACTTCTGCTGCTACGACAGTTCGTTGGGCTGGTATGACTAAGCAATATAAAGAACATCGATTTAATATTATTGATACTCCTGGGCACGTTGATTTTACTATTGAAGTAGAGCGTTCTCTTAGAGTTCTGGATGGCGCTGTGGTTGTTTTTTGTGCTACTTCTGGTGTTGAGCCTCAGTCTGAGACTGTTTGGCGTCAGGCTGATCGTTATGGTGTGCCAAGGATTGTATTTGTTAATAAGATGGATAGATTAGGTGCTGATTTTATTCGAGTTGTTGAGCAAATTAGAAATAGGCTTGGAGCTACAGCTGTTCCTGTTCAGCTGGCTATAGGTGCAGAAGAAGATTTTGCTGGTGTGATTGATTTGATTAGCATGAAGGCTATTTATTGGAACGAAAAAGATCAGGGTTTGACTTTTGAGACTAAAGATATTCCAGAAGATATGGTCGATATGGCTTCTCAATACAGAGAAGAAATGTTAGAAGCTGCTGCTGAGTCTTCAGATGAGATTATGGAAAAATACCTGGATACTGGTGAATTGACTACTGAAGAAATTAAATTAGCTTTGCGTAAGCGAGTTCTAGATAATGAGATTGTTCTAGCTTTTTGTGGTTCTGCTTTTAAAAATAAAGGTGTTCAGGCTGTATTGGATGGTGTTATTGATTATTTGCCAGCGCCTGATGAGGTTCCTGCTATTAAGGGTATTTTGGCAGATGAATCAGAGGGTTCTCGCCCGTCATCTGATGATGAGCCTTTTGCTGCTCTTGCGTTTAAGATTGCCACAGATCCTTTTGTTGGTAATTTAACTTATTTTAGAGTTTACTCAGGTGTTTTGCGTAGTGGTGATGCTGTTTTCAATCCTGTCAAAAGCAAAAAGGAGCGTATTGGTCGTATTGTGCAAATGCACTCTAAAAGTAGAGAAGAAATAAAAGAGGTAAGAGCTGGAGATATAGCTGCAGCTATTGGTTTAAAACAGGTTACTACTGGTGATACTCTTTGTGCTGAGAAATCTATTATTACTCTTGAAAGAATGGAGTTCCCAGAGCCTGTTATTCAAGTGGCTGTTGAGCCTAAAACTAAAGCGGATCAAGAGAAAATGGGTATAGCTTTAGGTAAGCTTGCGGAAGAAGACCCTTCTTTTAGGGTTCAATCAGATGAAGAAACTGGTCAGACTTTAATTTCTGGAATGGGCGAACTGCATTTGGAAATTATTGTGGATCGAATGAAGCGAGAATTTAGTGTAGAAGCTAATGTTGGTAATCCTCAGGTTGCTTATAGAGAAACCATTAAAACATTTGTTGATCATGAGTCTAAGTTTATTAGGCAAACTGGTGGTAGAGGTCAGTATGGCCATGTTTACTTAAAGCTAGAGCCGCAAGAACTTGGTGCAGGTTATGAGTTTGTTAATGAAATCGTGGGTGGTGTTATTCCAAGAGAATATATCCCTGCTGTAGATAAAGGTGTTAAAGAGCAAATGGAAAACGGTGTTATAGCCGGTTATCCTTTGATTGATGTTAAAGTTACTCTTTATGATGGTTCTTATCATGATGTTGATTCAAATGAAATGGCGTTTAAAATAGCTGGTTCTCAGTGTTTTAAAGAGGCAGTTAAAAAAGCTAATCCTGTTATTTTAGAGCCAATGATGAAAGTTGAGGCAACAACTCCAGAGGACTATATGGGAGATGTTATTGGTGATTTAAATCGTCGTAGGGGAATTATTAAAGGTATGGAGGATATGCCTAGTGGAAAAGTTGTTTCTGCATCTGTTCCTTTATCTGAGATGTTTGGATATGCAACTGACCTTAGATCTATGAGTCAAGGTAGAGCAAGTTATTCTATGGAATTTGAAACTTATGCTGAAGTTCCATCGAATATAAGTGAAGAAATTATTAGTCGCAGAAAGACTGCTGAATAAAACGAATTTAAATAGGGTAGAGTTAAGATGGCAACAGCGCAAGATCAGAAAATACGAATTAAGCTTAAGTCTTTTGATCATAATTTGATTGATAAGTCAATATTTGAAATAGTTGATACAGCTAAAAAGACAGGGGCTCAGATCATTGGTCCGATACCATTGCCTACGCGTACAGAGAAATTTACTATATTGATATCTCCTCATGTTAATAAAGACGCGAGGGATCAATACGAGATTAAAACTCATAAAAGAATGATAGATATAGTAGCTAATCCTTCTACAGTAGATGCCTTAATGAAGTTGGATTTGGCTGCAGGTGTTGATGTCCAGATATTATTAAATTAATTTAGTTTAATTTGGTTTTTGAGACTGGTGAGATTTGTTAAGTTGGTTTTTGTTTTTAGAGAGATATAATTTTAAGTTAGGAAAATAAAATGTTACATCTGGTAGGTGAAAAATGCGGAATGAGCCGCGTATTTGATGAAAGTGGCGTATCGACTCCGGTAACGGTTTTGCATGTGCAGTCTCATCATATTACTCAAGTTAAGACTATAGATAAAGAAGGTTATGCTGCTGTGCAGTTAACTACTGGTAAGAAGAAGGCATCTAAAGTTAGCAAGCCTATGCAGGGACACTTTAGGAAAGCTAAGGCTGAGCCAGGTGTTGTTGTTTTTGAGACTAGAGTATCTGTGGAGCATTCTTATGAATTAGGCGGATCTGTAGATTTAGCTATTTTTTCTGAGTATAAAAAAGTAGATGTAAGTGCTGTATCTAAAGGTAAAGGGTTTGCTGGTGGTGTTAAAAGACATAACTTCAGTATGCAAGATGCCACTCATGGTAATTCAGTTTCTCATAGGGCTATTGGTTCTACTGGTCAAAACCAAACTCCTGGTAGAGTATTTAAAGGTAAGAAGATGCCAGGGCAAATGGGTAATAAAAAAGTCACCGTTCAGGCTTTAGATGTTATTAGAGTTGATGCTGAAAAAAACATATTATTAGTTAAAGGGTCAGTTCCTGGGGCTATAGGTTCATTGGTTACTATTAAAAAATCTGTAAAATCTGTAAAACCTGGAGGAGCTTAGTATGATAAAGCTTGATGTTATAGATCAAAAGGGCGGGTCAAAAGAAAAAATAGAATTTTCTAAAGATTTTTTGGACGTTCCTTTTAATGAAGGGTTGGTTCATCAGATAGTTACTTCTGTTATGTCTTGTTCTCGTCAAGGAACAAAAGCTCAAAAAAATAGAGCTAGGGCTAACGGCGGTGGTGCTAAGCCGTGGAGGCAAAAAGGGACAGGTAGGGCTAGAGCTGGTACTTCTAGGAGTCCTATTTGGGTGGGTGGAGGAAGAGCTTTTGCTGCTCAACCTAGATCGCACGCCAAAAAGATTAATAAAAAAATGTATAGAAAAGCAATGGCATGTATTTTTTCTGAGTTGCGTAGATCTAAGAGATTATATGTGATAGATAAATTAGAGCTTAAAAAGCCAAAAACAAAAGACATGCAAGCATTGATTGGTGGTTTGGGTTTAAGTGATGTTTTATTTGTTACTCATGAAGTGAGTGCAAACGAATATTTGGCATCTAGAAACTTATATCATGTTGATATTAGAGATTGTTTGGATGTGGATCCAGTTAGTCTAGTTGCTTTTGAGACAGTTGTAATAACACAAGAGGCGCTTAAATATTTTGAAGGGTTAGTATAGTGAGTAATGAGCAAATAATGAACACTTTGTTAGGTGTTCTAGGAACAAATAAGTCTTATAGGCTTGGGGATATGGATAAATCGCAGGTGGTTTTTAAAGTCTCTGCTGATAGCAATAAAACAAGGGTTAAGAAAGCTGTTGTTCATTTGTTTGATGTAGGAGTGCTTTCTGTTAATATTCTTAATTGCAAAGGCAAGTCTAGACGTTTTGGTAAGACAACAGGTCGAACAAAAGGATATAAAAAAGCCATTGTTACTCTTAAAAAGGGTGATGAGATAGATTTTGGTTCTAAATCATCTTTTTCTAAGAAAAAGGATAAGTTAAAAGATAAAGTAAAATCTGTGACTAAAGATAAAGCAGATAAAGCAGATAAAAAAACAAGTGCTGATAGCAAAAAATCGGAGGGCGAATAATGAGTATTGTAAAAGCAAAGCCAACATCTCCTGGAAGGCGTTTTGTAGTATCAGTTAAAAATGATGAGATTTATAAAGGCAGGCCTCATAAACCATTAGTTTCTACAAAAACTCGTTCTGGCGGTAGAAATAACCAAGGTAGAATGACTGTTAGGCATAGAGGCGGAGGGCATAAAAAGCAATATAGAATTATAGATTTTAAAAGAAATAAATATGATGTTCCTGCTACTGTTGTTAGGATTGAGCACGATCCAAATAGGAATGCGTATATAGCTTTATTATCTTATAAAGATGGTGAGAAAGCTTATATTATAGCTCCTAAAGGGTTGAAGTCTGGTGATATTGTAATATCTAGCCAGAACGTTCCGGTTAAGCCAGGTAATTCATCTCCTATTAGAAATATTCCAGTAGGTACTGTAATTCACAATGTTGAGCTTAAGCCTTTAAAGGGTGCTCAGTTAGCAAGAAGCGCTGGAACTTATGTGCAACTTGTTTCTAAAGATTTAAATTATGCGATAATTAGGCTTAGATCTGGAGAAAGAAGAAGGGTATTATTGGATTGCTGTGCTACTATTGGTGAAGTTTCTAATTCTGAGTTTAACTTGAGGTCTTTAGGTAAGGCTGGAGCTAAGCGCTGGATGGGTCGTCGTCCTAAAGTTAGAGGTGTAGCTATGAATCCTGTTGATCATCCTCATGGTGGTGGTGAAGGTAAAACAGCTGGTGGTAGACACCCTGTTTCTCCAACTGGTGTGCCAGCTAAAGGTTATAAAACTAGAAAGAACAAGCGTTCTGATAAATGGATTGTACAAAAACGTAAATAATTTAGTAATTAAATAGGTAATTTGAATAGAGAGGTTTGTAGTGCCACGATCATTAAAAAAAGGTCCTTTTGTAGATCATCATTTGTTAGCTAAAGTGATGAATGCAGTTGAAAATAAAGTAAAGAAGCCAATTAAAACATGGTCAAGAAGGTCTATGATTATTCCTGATATGTTGGGATTGACTATAGCAGTTCATAATGGTAAATTGCACGTCCCAGTATTTGTTACTGAAAATATGGTTGGGCATAAGTTGGGTGAGTTTGCTATAACTAGAACATATCGTGGCCATGCTGCAGATAAGAAATCCAAATAAATAAGGGAGACTGAATAATGATAGTTTCAGCTAAATATAAAAATGCACGTATATCAGCACAAAAGTGTCGTTTGATTGCAGGCCAAGTTAAGTCTATGTCAATTGCTGGTGCTTTGGATCAATTGAAATTTAGTCAGAAGAAAGCCTCTAATTATGTTTATGAGACTCTTGCTTCAGCTATTTCAAATGCTGAAAATAACTTTGGTTGTGATGTCGATGATTTAGTTATTAGTACTATTTATGTTGATGAGGCTCCTACTTTTAAGAGATTTAGAGCTAGAGCTAAAGGTAGAGGTGCTAGGATTTTAAAAAGAAACTGTCATATTACTGTGACTGTTTCAGATGAACAGAAAGATTAATATATTTTATTTAAATTAGAGATTAGTTAGAGATTATATAGTAACGCTTGTTAAATAAGGAATAAAGTAGATGGGACAAAAGACAAATCCAGTTGGCATTAGATTGGGTATAGTGCATGATTGGCAATCAACTTGGTATGCAAAGTATGATTATGCTGATAAATTGCAAGTTGACCTTAAAGTAAGGCAGTTTATAATGAAAAAACTTGCTCAAGCGGGAGTAGGTAGAGTCGAGATAGCTAGGCTATCTGAAAGTGCAAGAATAACTGTTTATGCTGCTCGCCCTGGGGTTATTATCGGTAAAAAAGGCGGTGATGTAGAGTTCTTAAAGCAAGAAGCTTCTCAGATGATGGGTGTTCCTGTTCAAGTTACTATTCAAGAAATAAAAAAACCAGAGCTAAACTCTAAATTAGTTGGTGAGAATATAGCTCAGCAATTAGAAAAACGTGTTTCTTTCCGTAGAGCCATGAAAAGAGCTATTCAGTCAGCTATGAAGTCTGGAGCTCAGGGAATTAAAGTTTGTATAAGTGGAAGACTTGGTGGTGCTGAAATTGCAAGATCTGAAGGCGCAAAAGAAGGTAGAGTTCCTTTGCATACTTTAAGAGCAGATATAGATTACGCTACTGTAGAGGCCTTAACTACTTATGGTATAATTGGTATTAAAGTTTGGATTTTTAAAGGTGAGGTTCTTGGTAAAAAACAAGGAGAGCTAATTAAAGATACAGACAAGTCAGTCTCAGGATCAGGCTCAAATGATAAAAAATCTTTAAATTCAAATTCAAATTCAAAAACAAAAAGTAAGAAAGGGAGTAAGTAAAAGTGTTACTGCCGAAAAAAACAAAATATAGAAAACAACAAAAGCTTCGTAATAGAGGTGTTGCATCTAGGGGTAATCAAGTTTCTTTTGGAGAGTTTGGTTTGAAATCTACATCTAGAGGTAGAATAACATCTAGACAGATAGAAGCTGCTCGTAGAGCTATTAACCGTTTTATTAAAAGAGAAGGTAAAATTTGGATAAGAATTTTCCCTGATAAGCCCATTACTAAAAAGCCTTTAGAGGTTAGAATGGGTAAAGGTAAAGGTTCTGTAGAATACTGGGTTAGTCAAATTAAGCCAGGAACTATGTTATATGAAATTCAAGGGGTAGATGAAGACGTTGCTAAAAGAGCGTTAGCTCTTGCTGCCGCTAAACTGCCTGTAAATACAGTTTTTGCTAAGAGGGTAGTGCTCTAATGGATGCTAAATTAGATATATTAAAAATGAATATGGAAGACTTAAAAAAAATGTTATTAGAGTTATTGCGTGAGCAATCAAATCTAAGGCTTCAGAAATCAATGGGGCTTTTAGAGGGAAAAAATCATATGTTTCGTCAAGTTAGAAGAAACATTGCGCGCGCACAGACTAGGTTAACTCAACTTAATGGTGAACAAAAATGAGCACAGATGATAAAAAGCAAGATCTAAACTTACAGCGCCAGAACTAATAATAAACTGCACCATCCCTAAGGACTGAATCAATGCAATAAAAAGAGTTAAGTATCTAGTATACTGAGTTATTTGCCTCTGACCTGACTCACCTTGTTTTTTCAACTCTTTTAGAGGAGCATAAACAGAAGACAATAGCTGAACGATAATAGAAGAAGATATATAAGGCATTATTCCCAAGGCAAATATTGTCATTCTAGACAAAGCACCACCTGAAAACATATTAAAATAGCTCAGCATACCACTTGATTGAAATAAGTGAGCTAGTTTAACAGGATCAACACCAGGAACAGGTATATAAGCACCAAATCTATAAACTATAATACCAATAATCACAAATAAAACTCTTGAAAAAACTTCTGACATTGAATTTTGACTTTGCATATTGATATTTTACCTTATTATTAAGCCACTATTTTACCACCAGCACCCTCTATTGCTTTACGAGCACCAGGTGTAACCTCTATCCCCTTTAAATTAACAGGATTTTTTATCTCTCCAGATAAAATAACTTTCACTTTAGTCACATGCTTATTAATAACACCTAAAGACTCTAAAGTTAATAAATCCAGCTCTTTTTTATCTTCTAGCTTAGATGCTATTTTATCTAAACTTCTTAAAGATAATTCAAATCTAGTACGAGCTTTTCTAGAAATAAAACCAAATTTTGGTATTCTTCTTTGTAAAGGCATTTGACCACCTTCAAAACCGACTTTATGATAACCGCCAGATCTTGCTTTTTGACCTTTATGGCCTTTGCCACAAGTTTTACCTAAAGTAGAGCCTATGCCTCTACCTACTCTTTTACGAGAATGTCTTGAACCTTCCTGTGAAGAAATTGTATTTAATCTCATTTAATTAATCCTGTACTTTTAACATATATGATATTTTACGAATCATACCCATATTTTCTGGAGTAGAAATAACTGTTTTCATCTGATTTATTTTCCTTAAACCTAACCCATGAGCACATTGCTTATGTGACTGGAGCCTACCATTTAAACTCTTTACTAAAGTTACGGTTACTGTTTCTTTTTTACTCATTTTATCACCTTATCAGATGCTTATATTATAATCAAAATATTAACTAACATTAACATGCTTTTTACGTTTAGCTGAAACCATAGCTGGAGTCTGCATAGACTTAAGAGCATTTATAGTGCCTGTAACAACGTTTATAGGATTTGTAGAGCCATATGTTTTAGATAAAATATTATTTACACCCATAACTTCAAAAACAGCCCTCATAGCACCACCTGCTATAATACCAGTACCTTTTGATGCAGGCTTCATAAACAATTTAGTAGCACCATGCTTATAACTCATCTCATACCAAATAGTATCATCATTAAGATCTATATCAATAGTATTTTTTCTAGCTGCTTCCATTGCTTTTTGGATAGCAATAGAAACCTCAGCTGCTGTTCCCAAACCATAACCTATTTTACCTTTACCATCACCAACTACAACTAAAGCAGTAAAGCTAAACCTACGACCACCTTTAACAACCTTTGAGTGTCTGTATACACCAACAAGTTTTTCCATTAATCCTGCAAAATTTTCAGATCCAACATTACGCATCAGGGCTCACCTTTTATTAAAACTTTATTCCACCAGATCGCGCAGCATTCGCCAATGCAGCCACACAACCATGATATTTATATCCAGAACGATCAAAAGCAACTTCTGATATCTTAAGGCTCTTCGCTAATTCTGCAATTTTTTTGCCAACTAGTTCTGCTGCTGCTTTATTAGAAGTTTTGCCTTTAAGAGTTGATTTTAAATCAGCTTGATTACTCGAAGCACAACCTACTACTTTATCAACGACTCCGTGCTCAATTAATTGGGCAGTGATATATTTATTTGATCTAACAACACAAAGACGAACACTACGAGTTTTCCTCATACCTGCTCTTGCCTTACGACAGCGTCTGAGCCTTGAATCTTCTTTTAATGACATAACCTAAATCCTTAACCTAGTTTACTTTTTCTTCGTTTCTTTAATTCTAACAACCTCATCAGAGTAAGCGACACCTTTACCTTTGTAAGGCTCAGGAGGCCTAAAAGATCTGATTTCTGCTGCGGCTTGTCCTAATGTTTGTTTATCACAAGACTCTAATATTAACTCAGAAGAAGATTTTGCTTGAGCAGTAACTCTTTCTGGTAATTTATAAGATATTGGATGAGAAAAACCCAACTCTAACTTAACCTGATTACCAGAAACCTGGGCTCTATAACCCACACCTTTAAGCATGAGCGTTTTCTTAAATCCTTCTGAAACCCCAACAACCATATTATTAACTAATGCACGCATAGTTCCAGACATAACTCTATGCTCTCTAGAGTCACTAACGCTAGAAATATTAAAAACATCTTCTTGTTTTTCTAGCTTTACAAAAGGATGTATATTTAAACTTAACTCTCCCTTTGGGCCCTTAACTTTTAATAAAGCTTCAGATTCAGAATAATCACACTGAATACCTTGAGGAATTTTTATTGGTTTTTTAGCTACTCTTGACATCGTACTCTTCCATTTATTTATTAAGCGACATAACAGACAATCTCACCACCAAGCTTAAGCTCTTTAGCTTTAAGATCTGTCATCAAGCCTTTAGAGGTAGATATAATAACAATACCTAACCCACCCCAAACATTAGCCACATCTTTAAAAGCCTTGTAAACACGCAAACCAGGCTTACTTATTCTTTTTAATAAACTAATCACTGGCTTGCCATTATAATACTTAAGCACTACAGTAACTTTTTTATTATTATCTTTATCATTTTTAAAATTTTCTATATAACCTTCATCTTTTAACACAGACAAAACAGCGCGTTCAAAAGTTGAAGCATAAAAAGTAACTGAATCATGTCTTGCTTTTTGAGCATTTCTAATTCTAGTTAACATATTTGATACTGGATCTTGCAACATAACGTTTCCTTTTTTACCAACTTGACTTTCTCAAACCAGGCACCTGCCCAAACATAGCATAAATTCGCAGCATGTTTCGGGATATACCAAATTTTCTTAAATTTGCACGAGGACGACCAGTCAAAGCGCAACGATTTCTCAATCTCACCGGAGAGCTATTCCTAGGAAGCTTTTGAAGCTTCATGGCTGCGCCCCACCTAACTTCATCTTCAACAGAAAGGTCACTAATAATAGCCTTTAATTCAGTTCTTTTAGCGTCCAACCTCTTAACAGTCTTCTCTCTTTTTAACTCTCTCTGTATCATACTTTTTTTTGACATTCCAAAAACCCTTATTTAAATGGAAAATTAAATTGTTTTAATAAAGCTAGAGCGTGTGCGTTCTCAGAAGTAGAAGTACTAATTACTATATCCAACCCTCTAATAACATCAATCTTATCAAAGCTAATTTCAGGAAAAACAATTTGCTCTTTTATTCCAAAGCTATAATTACCATTACCATCAAATGACTTTGGATTAAGACCTCTAAAATCTCTAACCCTAGGCAAAACAACATTAACTAATCTAGTAAGAAAGTCATACATACGCTCACCGCGCAAAGTAACCTTACATCCAATTGGCCAGCCCTCTCTAACTTTAAACCCTGCAATGGATTTTCTAGCTTTTGTCACAAAAGGCTTTTGACCTGACAAAGCTTGCATATCAGATTTAGCATGCTCTAAAATTTTCTTATCTCTAACAGACTCACCAACACCCATATTAAGAGTTACTTTCTCAATGCTAGGGATAGCCATGACATTACTAAGCCCAAGCTCTTTATATAACTCTTTTGATATTTTACTTTTAAACTCTTCTTTTAATGCTGACATAAAAATGCTCTCAACTCATCCTAAATATTTCTTTACTTTACTTACTTGCTTTATCTTTTGCTTTGGCTGTTGCTTTTGGCTTAGCTGTTGTTTTTGGTTTATCTATAACTTCTCCTGTTGATTTAAAAAACCTAACTTTAGAGCCATCTTCTAAGAACTTATAACCAATCTTATCTGCTTTTTTCTTTTGTTCGTTATAAATAGCAACATTAGAAATATTAATAACAGCCTCTCTTTTTTCAATACCACCTTTGATATTCTTTTGAGGGTTTGCTTTAACGCACTTATTAACATAATTAACACCAGAAACTAACAAAGTGCTAGAATCAACAACTTGCAAAACATTTCCAATAGTTCCCTTAGAACGGCCTGCTATTACTATAACCGCATCATTTTTCTTTATTTTTGACATATAAATATCCTATATTCTCTTACAATACTTTTACAGCAAGTGAAATAATTTTCATAAACGCATCTGTTCTTAATTCTCTTGGGATAGGCCCAAAAATACGAGTACCTACAGGCTGTTTCTGTGCATTCAATAACACAGCAGCATTAGATGAAAATCTAATTCTAGAGCCATCTGCCCTAGAAATAGGAGCCGCCGTTCTAACAACAACAGCGAAACTAACTTCACCTTTTTTAACCCTACCACGAGGAATAGCTTCTTTAACAGTAACCTTTATAATATCCCCTACTCGAGCATATCTCCTTTTCGATCCTCCAAGAACCTTAATGCATTCAACTCTTCTAGCCCCGCTGTTATCTGCAACAGTAAGCTCAGATTGCATTTGTATCATAACATTCCCCGTCTTAATTCACTTTTCCAATGTATCTAAAATCGCAATATTATACCATTAAAAACCAATAATAAAAGGCCTTACACCAAAAACTTTGATAATTAATCAACTAAAACCCAAGTTTTATTTTTAGAATATGGTCTACTAGCTTTAAACTTAACCATATCACCTAATTTAGATTTATTACTCTCATCATGCACAAAAAACTTAGATGATCTTTTAATATATTTCCCATAAACTGGATGTTTAACTTTTCTTTCCATCAAAACAATAATAGTTTTATCCATTTT
>Ga0099798_10365_pt1 | contig 15472 bp, 20 predicted proteins | sample Uncmet_Sort29A_1_FD_89870 | JGI IMG/M metagenome (GOLD analysis project Ga0099798, IMG submission 89870) | Marine eukaryotic communities from CALCOFI LINE 67, Pacific Ocean - CN13ID_Sort29A_1 | ecosystem: Environmental > Aquatic > Marine > Oceanic | place: Pacific Ocean: Monterey Bay | collected...
CATTCGAGTCGGCGGATAGTATGTGTGAATATCTCAAGATACATCATACGCGTATAACTGTCGAACATGTTGCCAGTCCGCGCATCCAACCAACGCAAGATATCAACCGTGTTGCGCATGTCACACCGTTTGACATCTCTCCAGGAACTTCTCCAAGAAGTTTTCCACAGCACCCCCTCAAAACGATTGATGGGGCCAAGGAAATATACCTCCACATCTACCATCCCCCAGCACATGCGAAGAAGATCATTATGTGAAAAAGAAGATAACAAGAGGTGTTTGCTCCTCACAATATGACCCATGTAATAGGAAACAACAGTCTCGTTATAATATGCTATTTGTTATGTCTTCAGGTTTAGGATGGGAGAGGCCCAATTCTTCCGTAGAAAACGCTGAGTGCGATCCCCTTCCAACACTCTGAACACTCTGAAGATGCCTCCCCAACGACGATGGGTCGAGGGGAAGGCATAAGATGCCTTCCCGACGACGAAGGCATAAAATACCTTGCATGTACCTCCTGTTTTCCCCCATGAGAAAAATTCCCATAAGGTCCTGCCCACGGTTTTTGGGGCGGTGAAACCTGCGTTTTTCCCTGAGGGATGCCCACAGGAAGCGTTTGCTCCTCATTGCTCCTGACAATATGACCTATGTAATAGGAAAAAGGTTATATTGTGAGGAGCAATGAGGAGCAAACCCTAGTTAAATTCTCTCTTCATTACTTCCCCTTCCCTAGTTATACTCTCTCTCTTCATAAGAATTCGCGAGATGTCGTGAGATTTGTGAAGGATTCGCGAGGTTTCGTCAGATTTCTGAAGGATTCGGGAGATTTCGCGAAATTTCTGAAGGATTCGGGAGATTTCGTGAACTTTCTTCTCCTAGGTTAAAACATTCTAGGATGGACCTATAGGAAGTTCCTATAGGAAGTACCTATAGGAATTCGCCTGGCCTTTTTTGCCGAAATCGCAGCTTTTTTTGCTTTGCTTTTATGCTAGCATCAACCTAGGTAGTTGCCTAGGTTGTCTATGCTAGCGTGCGCGGCCGGCCTAGGTTCTTTTTTTGCCCATTTTAAGCTAGCATCGAGTTCCTAGGGTGCAAAAATTAACCTAGATTGAAAACATGCTAGCATGTTTAGCCTAGGTTCCTCATTTTCGAAAACTGCCAGAATTGCTCCTGACAATATGACCTATGTAATAGGAAAAAACATTACTTCCTCTTCCCTAGTTAAATTCTCTCTTTATTACTTCCCCCTTCCCTAACATATATGATGCTCATCGCTATCGTCGCCCCGTCTATTAGAGTCACCGCGTGATACTAACGTTAACCCGGGATATGGTGGAGTATTATCATAACGTATCCTGGGATTATTAAAGGAACGGGGATATACTAATGGGTCGACGCTACATCGTCCACCACATGATTTAAGAATACAGTAATTGACATATTGAGACTCTGAAAGACAAGACGGTCAGACACGTAAGCTAGTCACGCAGACTCATAACGCTCAGCACAATCTTGCCTACAATGATAAATGACTTGTTCGCATAGACAATATTAATTGTTGCGTGTACTTGATAACGTGACAGTATGTGATGGCGAAAGACAGAAAAACGCAAAGACAACCAATATCAACAGGGCAGAATCTGAGAAGAAAAGCTATTCGTCTCCTCGGCCGCGCTGCCCATGTTTGGCGCAGAAGAGACTGCTACTACACATCAATGAATGCTGCATCTGGCCCTTCGCTTGAAATGCTTTACGCAACTGCGTCCCGATGAATGTTTTCATAACCCTCTCGAACATGCCCCGTTCCAAAAAACCGGAGAAAAAAAGTGCTTTTTACCATCATCGTCCTTATCTTCGTCTGCTTCCTCTTCCGGTAAATGCTCGGCAGTATCGGCCGCAATCGCGCCGCCGCTTCCCGCGATTCGCGCGCCTCGATTTAATCCGGCGACAGCCTTCTGACCGTCCTTCACAGCCTGGGCATAGGCTTCCTTCACCGATAACACCCGACCTTCTGACGCCACCTGTTCTTTGCGAATTGCCAACATAATCTCGACCACGTCACTGGGATAATCCTCCGGAATCTCCTGCTTGGGATCATCAGGTGTTGCGTACCTTGTCACAAGTAATGATGATCCTCTTCCAAAAAGGATAAAATTCTTCAGCCCAATAAGAAGAGCATGTCATATAAGAATAATATAATACGTTCTTTCGTTGGGCACCCGATCGTCAATATGAACGGGTATTTTGCTTAGCACTGGGTCTTCTCCTAACTTTTTCGCGATCGGGACTGCGTAACCCGAATAGCCTTCCGGGACCCCTTTTGCAGTGGCATTATTGCCACTGACAAGAATGTAATTACAGCCCATCGCCACAGCTTCCCGCACGCCAGTGACGACCTCTTCAACACGATCCTCATCCCGTTGCGCTAGGAAAAAACCAACTAATCCGATCCGGATTCCTCGGCCTGGAAGGCCCTTATCCTCTGACGTCTTCGTAGTCGAACAGGAGGAAGAATTGGATTTTGTCTGCGGAAAAATCTTTGATGAATACTTCGGCACCGGCAGTTCGTCCTTCGTGGGATAGGAAAAGACCTTGCTTTTATCACGAGAGGACTTAACCTTTGCAGGACCCGTGGACGACGACTCTTTCTGTGTGTCTAAAGATTTGCGGGTGACCACCTTAGGTTTTGTCGCGGCAGACGGCATCTTTCGTGTATACTGGGGGACAAGACCAGAAATCAATGTGCAAAATTACATCCCCTACCTTCTTTTTGAATATTACATGACAGATGCTATCCTGACCAAATATACACAGATCAATAACGATAAAAACGCCACACCCCTGTGTTCTATTACATTATGAACGAACAACGAAGAAAAACATGATAGACACTGGAGCTAAGATCCGCTCACGTTCCAGCTGGATACGATTTCGAAACTGTCCGTCTCTCGAGCAATCGATGTAACAGGGAATCAATCACCATCAGTTTTACCTAATATCATCTGTCTATGAGTCCAACCCGCGCGCCCTCCAAAAAATATCCCCCCCAATATATCCTACAGCTCTCCCCATTTTCCAACCACCAAAACACACGCGACACAGTTTTGGAGGGCTCTTCTTCTTTTCACTCGTTCTTTTGTTTGAGAACACGATATCTTCATCTGTTTCACTTACGAGCCCTCATATTAGTCTTTCCCTGATGCCACCACACGCGATGTGCAGAACTTGGCTCATCTGATTCCGTTGATGGGAACTCAAAGTTACCGCATTGCGTCCATGAGCATTACCGGTATTATCATTGTCGCCACGAACAACAACAAAAACAACAAAGCTCTCGTTTGGAATACGGAGCGCATCTGTGAAGACAAAATAACGCCGCCTCAAATAAGCGCGACCATTCGAACTAGACCCATTCTGCAAACAATTTCGCCGAGGAATTTCGCGAAGGAATTTCGCCACGCGGAATAGAAAACACATTAAACATGTTTACTACCAATAAGCACGCCCTCCACCCCCTTAAAGAGGAGCCGAACTCTGCATAAATAGACGCAGTCTCATGGGCAGAGGAAATGTCAAAAAAAGCAAGAGCACTGGAAACATATTTAGGTATTCATTAGTTTCGTTGATCTTCCCAGATGCCACCTTCATAACGTTCGCCTCTCTCCAATATCGCTTCGATATTTCTCAGATCTTCGTCATCCAAACGAAATTTTTCTATTTGATTGGTTTCCTGAATCCATTTTACGTCTCTAATGCCGAGGATCACACTTCCCCCACATGACTTTTCCAGCTTCTGCAAAACCCACTTCGTCGCCACATTTGCAATCGACACCTAGGACATGCGGAAAATTGCAAACACATTTTTGCACGTTCAAAACTAAAACACACAGATGCACTGTAATGGTGTTTTCCTTTAGTGATGAAAGTGGCTGAAATAAGATAAGCACTTCACTGCGGATGGAAGTAATGCCAATGCTAGATAAGATCAATGACGACGGCGATCGTTCTGATCTGTAATAAACCGACACCCGTTCGCCACTTTTTTGATGCCCCCCCCCCCCCCCCACCCCCCCCCCCCTTCTCCCCTTTCCCCCCCCCCCCCCCCCCCCCCCCCCCCCCCCCCAATTGGGCGAAACGCCGGCACTTCCACCGCGGACCTGCCCCTGCCTGCGCGACGAGAATTCAGCCGGCGGAAAAAGACCCCCCGAACCCATTGGGCCCTCCTGGGGAGGGGATCGATCCCGGGGGCGCCCGTAATATCTGAGGAACCGCGCCGAAAAGCGCGCCGAAAAATCTACGATTCTAGCATGTCGCGTGGCTTCCAGATGTCCCGTGACTTCCAGATGTCCCGCAGCTTCCCGATGTCCTGCCAGGCGTCCCGCGGCCTCCCGGCGCCCCGGAGCGAAGGGGACCGATCCCAGCGGAATCCGTAATACTTGAATTCTTGAGCAAGAACAGACCTCGGCCCGCGACGCACCCCCGGCGCCTTCGGCGCCGGCGACACACGCGCGGGCATGCGGCTCGCCAGGACCGGCCGCCTTCGGCGGTCCGCAACGACGACCGCCCGCTTCCAACGGGGGCTGATCGCTCTTCATCCCCCCCCCCCCGCCGGGCATTCGGCCCGGCAGGGGTCGTTGATCTATCCCGGGCCTTGGTCCCGCGGCCTTATATACGTTTATCGACAGGAGATATGTCCATATTTCTAAGCGTTCTTCATTCCTTCCTTACGCACCTGGCTGAAGCAGATGTATCGTGCTGCAATAGAAACTACCCAACGTAATTCCCGACCGAGAAAGAAACAATGTACTCATTCATAGAAAACTGTACCAATCCGGACTTGAGCTTCGTCTGCACAAGCCGCGCGACTTCGGCTGGACCATCCGTGGCAGAAATCTCGCGATTAAGGATATCACTGTGTTTATCAGCTATCTTTCGCAACGCGTGGAGCAAATGTTGGAACAGATGCCAATCTTTTCGGGACCATATATCTAAAGCTCGTCGATACATCCTCATGGATACCGACAGTTGATTCGCTGTTGACTGAGGAAATTTTCAGCGGATAGTGTTTCAGTCTCTACTCGCCTTTAGTTTAGATATTATAAAACGTCTTGAATACACACGACATATACGTCTTCCACACATTTACCGCTTACACACTGAGATATGTGTATAAAAATATATGATACCCTGCTTCTCAGCGGATCTTCCTTATCGTACCAAACGTCCGACAACCATCCTCCCGCAACAGCTCCGAAAGCCAACAGTTTCACACCGTACAGCTTCATCAAATCGATCAAACCGGAGTGCTCAGCCCGGCGATCAAGTAATCTGGATAAGCGATAAGGATGAGCATGAAAAATGGAAGAAAAATACACACAAGTTCTGAGAATTGCCCTTTTTATGTCCAGGCATGCTTGTGGATCGGATCGATATGCAAAGGAATCGATGGTGCCGGGATGATGAAGACACGTCCTCGCATGAAACGTAGTCCATCAACGTAGGAGTCTGAAATACACATGTACCGTAGTGCTCTATTGTGAGCAAATGGATGAAAGACTCTTCTGGGGCTACACGACTTAGGTTGTCTCATCGGTCGACGTCCTTTCGCTGGTGGCTTCTAACGCGGAAGGCTATGGCAACAAGCGGATTAACAAATTTCGATGTCGAAGAAATTGCGATTTTGAAGCAATTCCACTACCATGTGCCTACCACGCTACCTTCCCTTCTATGAAGAAGCACATCAACAATCCGGTTCATCATTTCGGCGAACCGACGTTATTCATTTGTGTGCAGTATATTGCGTTGTACAATTAAAATTATACACCACGAACAAGATTTCGACGAAATTGCTATTCTCGAATTGATTTCTGATCATCCAAATTTAGTGCGGTACTTCGAGCACGACTGTCCCCGTCTGTGATTGTGTGCGGGTTGACGCCCGCTGGCGAGATGAAACAACTGCACCTCCCGAAAGTCGTGCAATTCGCATACTTCCTCATTACCCGTGGAGTCATCATCAAAACATCCTACGTCCCTTCCCCAAATTCACGAATACTGGACCTGATTGCTTCTGATCGGGATATGCGCTTCCAAAAGCTGTTGTAAATGAGGCGTGTCGTAATTCGTCACACCAAGATGCCGCACCCGATGAAATTCTTCCGCCAGATAATCATCACGTAAATGCTGCATAATGTCGACGTGTTTTCCGTCCGAAAAATCCCAATGATGATACCTATAGATTTTGGAACGCATACAAAGGCGATCCGATACAGCAGTGAGAGAGATCCCGCTCGCTGGATATTAGTAGAACGCAGATACTACTAGCAAACACAAAAGGCCACACAGGCCAAAGGTCGAGGGCCCCTCGCCCAGCAGCCGACGCGACTGCGGACGGCTGCATAACCGGACGATGTAGGGGTGTAGCGGGGACAAGGGCCACGGGGGCAACGTGTGCGTAATAAACCTGCCAAGGCGAGCCACGGGCGGGAAAGCCCGCGTAATAAACCTGTCGCCAAGGAGCGGCATGTGATGCGCCATCCCCTCGTTTTGACGACGGCGCCGTTTGAGTACACGGCGAGAGAGAGGGAGAGAACGCCTTGTGGCGCGTATGGTCGTTTGACGGCGCCGTGTGAGTGCACGGCGAGAGACAGAAAGAGATAACGCCGTGTCGCACTTGTCGTCGTTTCGACGACGGCGCTGTCAGGGCAACACGCAGTAAGAGAGAGAGAGAACTCTTCTTCTCGTATTTCTACTGTAAGAGATCGAGTGGCCGATTCACGTCAGCTTCGCTTCCTTGCTGACCTGCAAAATGAAGCCGAGATCGTTCGTTAACCTCGGCAACGGAAGCCTCATCCGGATCGCCGCCTGCGAATTTCGTGTATAAAAATATCCTGTCCGGGGCATTTTTTGCTGCCGCAGCACCTTTCTCTAGCTCCCATCCTGTGCACAGACAATTTAAAATGGAAAATAACTGTGGAAATGTAGATGCAGGCCACCACGAGGGTGAGTGTATGATACGTATACACTCGGCGTACTGCGGAGCCCTTCAGCAGGATCGACTTTCAGTAGATTTAAGGGCCGGGAGGAATTAGAAATTAGCGAATAATTGTGGACACACAATGTCTCTATCTCCATCATCGAGAATGCTGAAATTCTTGCTATTATTACCAAAGCACAAGCATTATGTCTTTCGACTACAACCACGTTTTATCATTCTATCGATTTTTTCCTTCTTCACCCATTTCCCACTTCTATATATTTCTCTATGCATCAACCTTTTTACTTCGCCGAAACTCGCCGAGAAGAGCTTCCGATGTCCCGTAAATGTCTGCCGAATCGAAATGCCGATACCCCGCTTCTGCCCACGTCTTCAATATCCCCAATAATTTTTCGTATCTGTATGAACGCACACAAAAACTTATACGGAAATGATTGCCACATCAATTTATGTTTCAATGACTGAAAATGAACGATGATGTTTCTTTAGGGTTCGGATTCAGTAGTTTGAGTAGGCGGGTGATCGCTGACTTACTTGGCAGAATGGGTACCGAGAAAACGAAAAGAAGAGCAAGGGCCTATATCGTATCGAGTTTAACGAAAAGCTCCGCTTAAACTCAGAACAGATGGGTCAGCTTGAGTTTAGAGCCGCGAATGCTGGAGTGGGTGCAGCGCCGCGAATGGGGCAACAGCCTGTTGCAGCGAATTCGTGGGACGCCGCGAACGGATGGACCGCCCCAAATGTCTACCCAAGTTCAAATGTCTCCGCGATATATGTCTTCTTACTCTTTTTCTCGTTCTGTGAGCATCCACGTTCCCAAGATGACGGGCGGAAGATTTAATTTTTCACCAAACCCGGCATGCCTCTTGGTCAAATCAAGAAGAAACTCTTCGTGGGATGTGTAATTATCGGGCAGCTGCAATTTTTCGAGAAAGACCTGAACAGATGACATAAAACATTTCGCACGATGGAAGCCCTCTCCGATGCGAGAGAAGACAACATATAGCCTCTTTTTCTCGAAGATCATTTGGAGACGTTTGTTTCTTCGGCAGCCTTCGTTTTCTCCACCTTTGTTAGTCTGTGTATGTATCATCACTCGGCCTATATCTCGTTATCTTTATTATTATTTCGTCGTTTTTTTTCTGTTTTGCTCCTTCTGTTTCCGTCTTTTATTCTAGGTCAGGAGGTAAAAATCATCGAGTTTGGATCTTCTTTACATGTGATAATTCCAAATATGTGACTTCTTGTCTATATCACCACCGTAGCCATTTTGGCTCAAGTGGTGCTGAATGTCTATATCATCAGCACCGAACACGATTGATATGACTCGCAACATACACAAACATCATATCTCATATGCGATAACAGCACCACTGTATAAAGGATGTCAAATCATAGATGCGTCATAATATCTCAGAGTCTTGATGTTCTCACATGATCTCACAACACGACCACATCACGACCTTATGCGGATTGCTATGTCTACACTTCTTCCAATTTCCTGAATACCTGAGGTGCTAAATACTTCTCATTTTCTGGATACACGAAATCTTTTGCCGGCGTGAGCGGGGATTTCGAAAAATCATGCTGCGTCGCTAAAGTGGACGAGATCACAGCTATAGAGCGCTGGCAGAAAATCAGAAAGAAGAAAACGTTGACGAGCATGATATGAAACACAATGATGGAACAAACACAGAGAAAAAATCAATACGAAGTTGGTGATACCAGATTGCAAGACGAGCAATAAAGACGTTTTCTTCTCTGCGACAGGACTACACTCAAACACGCTGAAGAGGAAGGAAATGCTTTCCATATACTAGAAGATGCTGCTCTCTCAATGTCAGTCTCTCGAACCTTCTTGTATGCATACATGGAAAGACAGTACTGCGAAAAAAAACTATTCGGCTCCCTTGCGCACAAACAAACTGAAAATGCCACGACAAACAAGGAGACGACGAGGAGAAGATATGAAACAAAGTCATTCAATCACGAAAGAAAACGATGAACAATAGAACAGTAGAACAGGAGAAGCCTATCCCTACATTCATAATGACGAGAAAAGACACTTATGATGGTAAGACCTCGTCAAAAATCGGTATGCGTCAAATCTTGTTAAGGCAAAAAGTCCAAAAATGAGAGACGAAATACGCCGCTAAACGAAAAGAAACAAAATGTTATAGGAATGCAACTCAAACACTATCGATTTTATCCCAATTAATAAACTAAACATACAATCCGCTTGAGCATACTCGACGGGAAAATGCAACAAAACCTTCCAAAATCGCCACTTCCGTACGCAGACACTGTCGTAAGATGAATGGCAGAGACAGAAAAAAAACAAAACTCCAATGGCTAATATAGATCAAGACACTAATATAAAAAAGATCCTATGTCCCTCCACTTTGATACTACCATGGCGGCACTGATAGACAAACAAAGAATATATGCGAACGTTAATGGATGGTACCAAAAGTTTTATGTAACAACAAGTCTATGTAACAACATGTCTCCTATTCCAGAAAGATCGAGAGGAGTCCTCCCCGTGCTTATCTTTCTGTCCAGAATCTAACAAGTTGCAGTGGGTGGGCTTCCCACAATGCACATGTAACTGCTTGGAACGCATATGCAACTGCTCGCAATGCGCATGCAATTGCTCACAATGCAAATGCTGTGTACAGACCTTATGCAACAGCTGACAACATGCATGCAATTACTGACAGTGCGCATGTAGCTGAAAAAAGAGCAGGAATACTCGCGGGGATGTAGGCGGCGGGGGCTGTTGAAGTTGGCCATTTTATCTCAGTCCCCGAGTTTCTCTGTTATTCTACCGCAGCCCCCGGGTTTCTCTTTCTATCGCAGCCCCCAGATAGTAGAGCAAAAGGAAAAAGACGCCAAGGGCCCCCCCTTTTCACGGGGATGTTGCATATGCATGCATGTCGTGTGATGTCATGTTAACACGACGTGGCATGGCGCGAGTTCCCGAGCACATGCCGCCGACCGCATGCCATGCCTTAAACTCACGCAACATCCCTGCCCTTTCGTCTTTTTCCTCTTGCTCTTTTTCTTCCGTGCGCGTCCGTGATGCGTTGCGGCGTTGTGGATTGGTGCAGATTCCGGCGTCTGTTTTAGATGTTGGCGCCTGCGTCAATCTGCCCCCTCTCGCCGACAATCTGGGTTCTGCGTTTCGTGGCCTGTGGCGCGTAACGTGACATGTCACGCGTAACGTGACATGTTACGCGTAACAGTCACGATGCGCAAAATCCAGATTGTCGGCGAGGGGGCGAAAATAAAAAAAGTATATTTATAATGAGCAGAGCTGGGGAGGGAAATGCGTGGAAAGAAAGACGCGTCCTGGGCCGTTCGTTTAGTCTTCTTACAGGGGTCCTCCTCCACGTGCTTATCTTCCAGAATCTAAGATACAGCTGACAAATGATCCCCCAAATATGAAGACAAATGATCCCCCAACTACGCTAACACTTCAACGAAAAGAGTGGATACGGGCGGAGAGGTACATGGTTATTCGAGGATATAAAGGGGCATATATGGATATAGTCGCAATATATAGAGGAATATAAACATTTATTTATAGATTCATGTTGTAAAATCTTGCAAAAAAGATAGGGGTTTTTCTTAAGAGACTCAGCTGCTTTTTGCGATCCGAAACTCAGGCTTTTCTTCACTGACATCCAACTCGAATGTGACACTATTGAACCGCGTTTCTTGTTCCTCTTCCACCACAGGCTGAAATCGGAACTGATACTCCGAAAAATATTCCACTTCCACCTCAAGAAATTAGTAATTTCAAATGAAGCACATAATTGGGACTACGGCTAGAAGCTTGCAGTGACGACGGGGGGCGGAAGCCTAGGCACGCCGAAACCGTATGCAGCAGACACGGGCGTACGAAAGCGCTCTCTGCTATCTGGTATGCCGCAACTCTTTTTCTGCCCTGTCCTCAGGTGTGCCCTCGAACCGCGGTGCAACACGAGACACCGAATCACAGCCCCCCTAGCATCGAGGCCCAGCGAAACATTTCACCCTGCTGTGTAGAGAAACGAACGGGCGCTGCGCCGCCCTCCGCCTCCGCCATAGAGGCGCGGGTGTAGTATGTACTGAAATCTCAAAGGCTAAGAAATAGCCCGCCTCGCTCATCATAAACTATCATGAAAAAACCTACATAAAGCTTGCCCTCGTCGTCGTTGAAATACACTTCATTGAGATACGGTGTGACAGAAGAAAAGTCCAGTTCATAAGATCAATGACGACGGCGATCGTTCTGATCTGTAATAAACCAACACCCGTTCGCCGCTTTTTTGTTGCCTGCCCCCCGACAATCCACCAGATTTCTTTGCATTTTTTGGCGCCCAAAGTCCCGGCCCGAGACATGGTCAATTGGAGGAAACCGCGCCACCTCGACGGCGGACCTATCCCCGCCGGCGCGGCGGGAATCTCGGCGGCGGAAACAGCCCCCCAAAACCCATGGGGCCCCCCTGGAAAGGGGATCGATCCCGGAGACGCCCATAATATCTCAGGAAACGAGCCGAAAAATCACGCGGATTGGAATGACTTTGCTGCGATTTGTACATGTCACGTGGCTCCCAGATGTCCCGTGGCTTCCAGAACCCATGATCCTCAAATAGAAAGACCTTAGGACCTCGCGGGCCTACGGCCCGCGACGCACCACCGGCGCCTTCGGCGCCGACGACACACTTGCGGGCCTGCGGCCCGCAAGGACCGGCCGCCTTCGGCGGCCCGCAACGACGACCGCGCGCCATTCCACGTTTAAACGGGGGCTGATCTCTTTCCACCCCTCCCCCCCTGCCGGGCCTTCGGCCCGGCAGGGGGGGGGTCATTGATCTATCCCGGGCCTTCGGCCCGGGGCCTTACATATGCGCTCCCATGCTTCTCTCTCTCTTTCGCAAAATCCTGACCGAGCTTTTTGATTTCGGCCCAGAAGCTAGTCGTGAAACAAGGCTGTAATGTGTGCATATCTGAAACTGGTGTTCGCACCTGAAGGACAAATTTCTTATACATATATTATGTTAAATTCACAAGCTGCGCAGATATGATGTGGAACACGGAGCCTGTGTCTTCTTCAGCTCCGATTTTTTCGGTTCCAGAGAGGGGCTGGAAACTCTTTTTTTACAGCAAAACCATGGAAGGAGGCCGCAAATGATCACCTCTCACAAACGTACGCAAATGATCACCTCTCAGCGGGCGATATAGAGACCAGAATCTACGTCTGTAAGTTATGAGTTGGAACTCAAAGGATATAATGACGGGATACTGACGGGATACTGGAGAACTACAGCTAGGAGACAAAATATAGAACAAAAAATGCCCCCCCCCCCCCAAACCCCCGAATAAAAATTTGGACGTAACTTTTCCAAACATGATCACTCACAAAATTTCTATATTTTGTCCAATTGGACATACCTCCGCAGATGAAGCAAAATTTTAATTGGGGGGTGTTCGGGGGGGGGGGTATTTTTTGCTCTATATTTTGTCACCAGCCGGTAGTACCGAGATAAGCCACCCAATTGAGAACCTGACTCTATGTTTCCGCAGCTATCTGCCTCAGAGTCTGAATGACATGAAGCTTGATCATGTCTCTATGCCGCATCTTAACTTGCGGGTCTTGATTTGTATGCCATAAAGATGTCACTGAAAAGAGGTTTTTTTTTTGACGGTGAGCTTATTAAAAATTGGTAGGATACAAAAATGTCTCGTTCATACCAAGTTTCGGTTCACAAATATGAAGCTGTGTCTGGCACCTCGCATGAAGTCATCAATATCGGGAATTTTTTGCCTGTTTTCCTCCGCGAAATCCCGATAGATAGGCGCCGCTATAACGACATGTTTACATCTCGCCCACGTCTCCAACAACCCCATGTATGCCTGTCTCTGAAGGATACCGATCGACATTGCAAAAATACTCCTAGAAAAAAACTCCTCGCTGAAAAGGGTCAAAATATAGTAGATTAATTTCCTATCTACAATAACCAAAATTTACTATACACAATGCAAACAGAACAGAAAGAGAAAAGGTGGCCGTGCTCGGAGAAAAACAAAACTATACCGTGATACCTAATCATATCGAATCATTGATCCTGAAAAATACAAAGAAGAAAACAATATTGATGTTTTGGACATAGAGACCACATTGAGATAGACAAACAATCAGAAAAAACGATGACGAACTTCTTGATCAGGGGATACCTACATCTGAATAAGAAAAAAAGATGACTCCAAACAAGCAAAAACGACCTAACATCTTTATCTTGAGAGTGTGAGAGATAACGTGAAAAACAATGCTAGAAAACAACGCATGATAGGTTTCACTCTGCTCTTGCTTTCACTTTCGGATCGTTGATGCATGAAAACGACTTTTATATCATGTGAGAGATCCTATGTTGATCGATAAAATCGAACAAAGTGCAGAAACTCAGGAATCAAAGACGAAATATAAATATGCGTGCAAGAGGAACATCAACAAATGATTGGAGCAACAAATGCTTGGAGGAATGTCTTCTTTGGTCTGGAGATGGAGAGGGAGAATGGCATTAGGCTGAGTGAAAATCGTGAGGAGAAAATGATACTGCTATTCCAATAACGAGGCAAATGATGCTTATCATATTTTCTTGTCTTCGGAAATGCCGAATTATCAACTGCTGCGCTGCGCCAATTATCAACACGAATTTTCCCTTTCCCCCTTGATCGTCAGTCTCTGATGGAAGTGAAATCGCTTTCCAAAAGAAACACAGAACCACTTCCATAGTCTTCATTAGTGCCACCACGCAAAACAGAGCAATGTTGAGATTCACGTTGCCAAAAAAGACTAATTAGATAAAAATGTCCGCACCCCTTGGCCCCGCGCGTTCCTGAGCGCGTCCACTTTTTTGTCTTTTCCCGTCCACTTTTTGTCTACATACTTGTACGGCAGAGGCGCTCAAGCGCGGCGGCGATGCGGGCACTGCGACGGCATTATGGCATTACATCATGGCGAGGAGGCGCAGCAGAGGCGTGCTGAGGCAGAGACTCTAGGGCGAAGACGGCTTGCGACGAAGGGGCTGCTGGGCGCAGGCTCGCTGCGGAGGTTGGCAGAGTAAGCTTGATCTCGGGAAACCAAGCAGAGAGCCCCGGGGCGGAATTTTCGCGGCCTTCATCTGAGCTGCCTAGTATTGCGACTTTTTTTCGCTTTTTCATGGAGGGGTGTAGACATCCGAGAAGCTTGAGAATTACGATTTCCGTATATATTTATATTACACTCCAACAGGCGACTTTCTGTCACGCACGAACCTATACATTGGTGTGTCCTCTGCTTCCTCATGGAATTCCACCTTTGTGTCCGTACTGGCGTGTTCGTCTTCGTCCACATAGTATCACTCTAAATGGCGCATCCTCCGGCCTCCAGCAATGACACGTCTCTTCCTGCTGCTCGTGAAGGTCGGTCCTCTCTTATGCCAGGCATCTGGTAATCAACACACTATTGCACCACTTCACGCGGCAGCACACGAACCTCCCCGACAGCAATCATTGTCATAAGTTTTGCCATGAATCCCTCCGTAAGACTCCCCGACATGATCAAACTCTCCCTCTATTTCAATTTGGATGGTGGAGTGTTCGATGCCCCATTTGTCTCTCACTAAACCTCCAAGAGCCTTCAACGCCGACGATACGTGGTTCTGTTCCTTTACTACGGCGTGGCACGTTAGCACAGGCATCTCTCCGACCTGATGAAGCAGGGTGTGTGTTTTTCCATAGCCTCTCACCTAAAAACTCATAGTACGTTTAGTTTGTGAGTTCCGTTCCTGAGACACGTATAGGACTGTTTTGCAGGAGTGTCGGCTCGCGTCCTTGATGCGCGAGAAATACGTCATGACGTTTATACTTCATGAAAACAATCGTTGCTGACCTCCTTCGCTACGACGTGTCACGTTAGCACAAACATGTCTTTAGCCTGATTAGAAAAAACTTAGCATCTTACCGCCCACACATGCAAATCGTGCACACAGTGGACGTTCTTAATTTGTTCCATATCGTTTTTTATTTGCAGTACAGACATAGACTTTGGCACTTTAAACATCACCGAGTTGAGTATGCGCTGTGTGGTTCCTTTCGTCGTGGCCAAAACTAATAATGCAAACAAAAAAGTACAAAGTGGATCTGCATAGGCCCATTTTGTGACTCCATTTTTGGTAAAGCCGATATCTCCTGGTTGTAACCAAATCAAAGCTGCTGCAATCATGACACCAACAGATTGACAAATATCTCCAATAACATGAATAATTGCTGCATGCATGGCCAAGTTTCCATGTTGCATTGTATCCATAGAATGTGCCATATCATCCACATCAGCGCACATGATATAATGGTCATCACCTGCCTCCTGCGCAAGATCTTCACTGTGTTTATTATGATTATATCCATGGTCGTGGCCAACATGACTGTATACATACGTCGTGCTGGGGCTAC
>Ga0099798_10366_pt1 | contig 15447 bp, 14 predicted proteins | sample Uncmet_Sort29A_1_FD_89870 | JGI IMG/M metagenome (GOLD analysis project Ga0099798, IMG submission 89870) | Marine eukaryotic communities from CALCOFI LINE 67, Pacific Ocean - CN13ID_Sort29A_1 | ecosystem: Environmental > Aquatic > Marine > Oceanic | place: Pacific Ocean: Monterey Bay | collected...
GATTTGGTTACTAATACTATAGAGAGATTAAACTAAACTATAAACTAAAACAGTATTCAATCGATCAAATCCTTAAAAGTAAGTTCAAATTCAAAACAAAAATAACCATAGTACGGTAGATAGTGCTTCTCCAACAGTAGTAACAATGCTGCTTTTACTTGTTTTCCGACATTCGCAATATTTGGAAAAAGTCCTGAAGAATACAAGCCTAAATCTCCAACCAATCCTTCAGCACCAATTTGATTAAAGATACTTTCGTATATCTTCAACGTATTTAAGTGCACACCACTCGGTAATTGAGGATTTAAACATTGTGCCAATCGTCTTCCTAACTTCTTCTTCATATTCGATTTTGTTAATCTTTTTCTATAAAAAGCCTCACTCTGTTGTTTTAATTCTTCCATTGATAATCCAGCAGTTGGTTTTTGACGAAGACATTCTGGTACTGTCGTGAATACTCTATGTAATCGTGCTAATACATTAGAGAGATCAGCCCATTCTTTAGCTTGCTCAAATGATATTACAACACTAAACAACTCCTGTTCAAATCTCCTGAATTCTTTTTGGTATCGTCGATCATCAGCACGAGCATCTGATGACATGTGAGATGGAATAGATCTTAAGTGGCTGGAAGGTTGAGATTGTTGTGAAGTAGTCGGAACTGATAGTGTTTGAGAACCAGTGCGGTTAGAAACTACGTGGTTAGACATCTTTTTTGCTTATTTCTAGACAATAATATCGGATAAAATATATAAATATACTTTAAATTACGTAAATCAGGTAAAAATACATAGGTGAAACATAAATATGATCTTAGGTTTTTTTAAAAAGTTATACAGTAGATTTTTTCTAGGAAACGAATCGTTTAAAGTTGTCTTAACTATAGCTAGCTAGCGTACAGAAAGCAGTCACAATTTATAAACACATTAAATAAAAGTGACACTGTTTATAGAAATAAAGAAGTTGTAGAGAGACTCGACGAGAATGCAGAGATTTATTACGACATTTTTGTTTATAGAGAAAATGAACTATGAAACTACGATCGTTGACGTCCTGAACTATGAAATCAAATTTCGATTTTCGACTGTGATCTATGATACAGAAAAAGTTTCATTTCACGAGTAGTATTTAACAGTAAAAAAATATGATTTAGCTAGAATGTTATCGATACTAATACACGAAACAAAAACTCTCTCAAGTGAACATATACTCACATTTCTTCTAAATAATTATCTCATAATTTTTTTTAGGTGAATTATATCTGAGTACAAGAATTGTTCTCCTCACAATTCTGTAACGCTCTCCTTAAAGAGTACAACAAAAGTAAACTAACTATCATAATCCATCTCTCCATATAGTAGTCAAAACTTTACTCTCATCATAACTCCTTTTAAATTAAGTAGTCATCACTCTTCATCGTAATACTTAAAAATATTTAAAATAAGCTCACCATCTCTATACTCACTCTAAATATTTAAATACTAGTGCTACAACAAAAAACAACTATCAGTAGAAATCTCCTCTTTAAGCGTTAGATTACATAAACAAATATTTATTCTAGTTCTAACTTCTCCTAATCATAAATCATTATCATCAAAAAACTTCTTACTTAAAAGAAGAATCCCACGATTTTTCCTCCAGTATGCTTACGACGAGCTTCTTCGTGAACAATCATACCATAACTGGGTATTGCTTTGGTCTGTGAATCTTCGGTTTAGGCTTTAGATTTCTCATATCGAGGATCCTTGAATCTATGAAAAATTTCACGTTTTTTCCTTCTAAATTAACACAGGAGGAAGCTTCGCTGTTTACACTAATAAAGTCTCTGCTTACAGTAAAATAATAAAGAATAACACCTTGTAATCATGAGAATAGAGCTTAGCAAATAGTCTAGAAACCATAAGCAGTTAAGTGGTAGTCATGACTAAGTGACCGAACTGACGAGAAGGAAGAATATCAGAAGCAAGCTGATCGATCTTGTCTAAAGTAACATCAAAACGAGGAGAGATAACTCCACATTTATTTAATCTTCCAATAAGATTAACAACGATCTTACCAGCACGATGATCATCAACGATTTCGAAATCTCCAATATATCCGTACTTCTGCATACATTGAAGAAATTTGACAATGACCTGATAGATTTTTTTTGAGTGAGAAATTAGAATGTTAGGAGATAAATAAGAATAAATACTAAGTATACTATAAGACAATTGGATAAGACAATAATAATAACTAGTACTAGCTAAATACAAAACAAAAATATTCAAAATGAAGTAGTACCTTAGAAGAAGGCTTAATGAGCACCTGTCTCTTTCCTCTTTTCTCAGCGTTGACGATTGCGTTTAAGCAATCTCTTAAAACCGAAACTTTGACCATGTTATAGTTTCTGTACTCGAGATCCAAATTCACCTCCCTGTTAGTTAAGTACGATAAAGAGTTAAGTAGAAAAAGATCGATTTAAACTTTAGAGAGACATAAATATATCTAAATATACAGGGATATGAAGTACACGAAGGATTTTTTGATTTTAAGATGTGAATATGATCTTGAAGATAAACACGAAATATTTATGTTTGACTATATGAAGGAATTCACGAAAGATTTTAGATACGGATATAGGATAACTCACGAAGTAGATATGATATTTCGACATATGATTAACACGACTACAGTATTTAAAGATTTTTTGAACAGATTTGAACACGACGTTCGAATCACATTTATAAGATTTTAAGTGACACAGGATATACAAATACAGTGTGGATTTATTAAAGACTATGATTACATTAAAAATGATATGCTTATTTTTGTTTTACTGTTATCAAAAAATCACCTTTGAAGGGTTGCTTCTTTGTGGGGAAACCATATCTCTAAATAACTGGGGAATAAGTAATACGAAGTATCTTTTATCGCTATATTTTAATTCTAACTGAAATGAGTTATTAAACGTAGTATTTATGTTAAATTGAGACTCGGTAATAAGAATAAAATAAAGATAGAACTCGGTAATAAATTAAGAATAAAATAAAATACGACACTACTAGGCTAAGTGTCTTTCTTCTTCTTCACTAACAATAAATATTCAAAGTAATAATCCAACTTAAATAGCTGGACTTCGATACAAGTATGCGATCTTACTAGGATCAAATACCTTTCCTCCCTTTGTCCTATCTTCACTTATGACGATATTAGGATTTAAACTTTCAGGAGCATTTTTCAACTTCTCGAATTCCTTAGCTAAAGTTTCAGCTCTCTCCAAAACAGCTTTTAAACTTTCCTTACTATGTACGTTTCGAATATTTTCAGGATTTTCCTTTAAAATATCAGCAGCTTGTTGACGTGCTACACTACCAGGTGATGGTGGATCTTCTTTCCTTGCTTGAGAAGAAGCACCACTAGCTGAAGAAGATTTAGCATCAGTAGCGAAAGATGAACTACCATAACTAGAACTAAAATCACTACTGTCATCTGAGAAAGCTTTACGATTATTAGGATCTTTAAATTCTTCATCGGGTAAATCAGCAAGATCTTCAGTATCTGCTTTGATAGCATCAGCTAAATCTTGTTTAAATTTATCCTCTTCACGTCGGAGGGCCTTTTTGATTTGGGTGAATATTTTTTTTGGTACGCATTTTTTTAAAAAATATTTTTCTTAAAATAGAGATGCAGTTTCTTTAAAATTTCGAATGCACTCTTCAGCGCTACCATCAAAAGATTTTTCTTTTTTTAAGTACCCCAGCTCTTCCTTTAAGTGCTAGAAGTGCTTCCCGAAATTCGATATCATCAATATACGATGCGAAATTAAGATTTGATGCAAATTCGATAAGATCTTCAGCATCTTGTTCTTCTATTTCCTCTATTTCTTCCTCATTCTTACATGCCCAAGCAGGTTTCTTCTTTCCCTTGGTTTCTTTCTTTTTCTTCGACTTAGCAGGACTAGTAATAGTAATATCACCTTCAACAGCATCCATTAATCGATTCATAAAATCAACATCATTTTTATCGACATTTTGTTCTTCAGCTTCTTCTACTATATGTCGAACTTCTTCACGTTGTACTGCACATCGTTCTCTTGTAGCATGAAATCGAGATTTCTTTTTCTGTTCCTCACCTTCTTCACCAGCTTTTGCTTTCTTATATTCATCGTGATATTGCTTTATCCATTCTTTATGTTTCTTTATCGCAGGTGGAACTTCTCGTCTTTTTTTTTGTGGATCATATCTTGTTTTATGTAGTAATCCAGGTGGTTCTAGAGCTCCTTGAGCTATCGACGCATAGAAAGGAGGAAATTCAGATGGATCTTTTAATCTACCATCGTAATTATCAGGACGATTACATAACATAACACCCTTGAAGTTACCGAGTCCAGCGACATTATCACTAGATTCATCGGGCATGGTTTAAATCTTATTGGAGTAGTAATACAGACGAACTAAACAAATATTGTTCTACTTGAATCGAATAATTAAGAAAAATATTTGTAGAGTTAGTTTAGCTCAACTCAATACTGTCTCACTCTACAACTGAATCGTAAACTCACTCTCCCTTGATTCTCAAACAAATAGCTGAACATATTTTTCTTAAAAACGGTATTATAGTACATAATCGTATATTTTTGTTCATGTGAGTGTACGGGATCTTAAAACTGTTTTATCAAAGGGTGTTCTAGCTGTTTCAGTTAGAAAGAGGAACAGTAAATCACCTTCTCGTGTTATCAAATTTTCAAGCAGGCACTCTCTTTCACCTGGAGATACTTTATGTACAAGCGGAAGACCGACATCTTCTAGACTTTTATGATCTACAGGAAGTCCACTCTCTAGTACCGATTGACTTTCTTGCATAATAGCTTCGTAAGTATTAGCAAATCGTTTTCCATACGTTGTCTCGTCAGTCAAAGCATCAAATATGTTATCTCGTTGTCTTGCTAATTCGTGTCCCCACGCATGATATGAGCCCAGAAGAGTTCCGACAATACTTTCAAAGAGCATCGGTGTTACATATACTTCATGTGAAAAATGCCCGACAAAAGCACCAACAAAATCTAAAAGCGTCTTGTAAGTCTCGTGATATTCATCTATACTTTGATCATATAGAGATTCCTTTAGTGTGTCTAATGGACCATGATGATGACCTTGATCTACTAAAAGTCTTCTTAATAGAGCAAGATGTGTTTTCGTCTCCAGTCTCTGCGTTGCGTTACAGCATATCTGTCCATTTTCAAGTCGAAGAGGAGTTGAACGCCATTGGAGATCTGCTTGAATAACAAAAAGAACTTGATGCACGAGCTGACGAAGTAATACTCCTAGATGATCAGAAGCTTTCCAAAAAGTTCCTGTTTCACTTATATCGATATCTCCATTGTCACTATATATTGGATTCCTTGCGGAAAAAGTTTGCTCTAACCAATTAGTAGCAAGATCACAAACAGAGACTAATGTAAGTAACTCGAGGTTTACGAAGGAGGAATTCGAATTATTGTTCAATATTTCAGATTCAGAAGATAGTAGTGCATTTGTAATCAGTCTATTCCGTACAAACTCACAGAACTGAAATTCAACACAACTATCTCGTAAAACGTTTCCGGAAACCATACCCTTTAGCATCGTCCCGAGTACACCTGGATGAGACCGGACTGACTGTAACCACGCACATATAAATATTCGTATCGCCGATCTTATACCTATTACATGAATGGATAGAGATTCCATATGTATACTTCTCTCCAAGTAACAATCTAAATAGTTATCATTCTGATCCTGATTCCTCTTATTACGACGATACACATTTAAGTGTTTGAAGCATCTGCATAGCCAATACCATAATTCAAGAGCACATTTAGAGACATACCCATCTAGCATCTCAGATGATCCTAAACTTTCAACCTTTACAGTTTCATTTAGATCGCTCGTTGTGGAGAAAAATCCATGTTCTCTCCGTATCACCGTTTCTGGACCCAATGAATTAACACAATTAAGTAAGAGTTTCAGTAGCGGCGAAGAAGCATTCACATTAGGTATGATGAAGAAGTTTCCAGTCTGACTCTGTGATAACGAAGTTGGTACTTCTACTGGTCGCATTAGCTTTAAAAGAAAGAAGAGCACACTTATGACGATCTTTTTGCCATCAGGAGGTTTAGTTGGATCCGTAGTATTTAACAAACGTAGGATATAGGAGAGTCGTCTCAAGAGAACTATTCCCAATATACGTTGATCGACGCCTCCTGAATTTACCAACTTCCGTATGTTATTGTTATCCTGATGCTGTTGCTTATAGTGTGCATTATAAAGTGTCAGATCAGGTATCCATTGCTGTTCTGTTGAAAAGATCTGATCGAACGTAGTCGTGAAATCCTCTATACTATCCCCTGTTAATGCCTGTAAGATATCGAAACTGGAATACAGAAGTCGATAACTGGGTGGTGCTATGGTCCTCTAAATTTCACAAAACCTAAAGCTGTGATTTCGCTGTGCTATTTTATGTAAATACGCTTGAAAAATGGCTCCAAAACCATGCTTTCGGGATGGGTCTCGAAACCTAAAATTTCACAATTTCACAAACAAAGCACCAACCAGATAAAAACGCCGAAAGAAAACAAAATCATAACGAATTAGTGGTTTTCGGTTGGTACTACTACTATTGTCTTCTGTAACGTCATTATGATTATCTGGATTCTTAGCATTTACAGCTTTTTGTACAGCATCTTTCCTTACTAAACATGTTAAACCACCATACAAAGCACGATCACTTTCTAATATTGCTGAGATAGAGAAATGCGAAAACTCTTCATCAACAGCTTCTGCTATTGACTGTCGATATTTCTCTCCATCTGTTCCTAGTAAACTCAGTAGCTGTGGCGCTACATTATCAACCAACTTCATGATTGTTTCGAATTGCGACTGTATCTGTGGCTGATCCTCAAAGAATCCAAAAAGATTTTCAAGCGTATTACTTACTGTAGATGGTGCCCATACGATGGATTCAAGTAATTTCTCAATCATCATCAATACAAGTGCATTTGCATCAGATATATTTTGATTTTCTCTACCACCAAGTAGCTCTTGTGCACCTGATTCACCCTGTGCATCTTGAAACAATAGTGGAGTGATATTGAAGAAGATTGTCGCTGTGCTTGCTACTGAACTAGAAATCATTCTTTTTTGTAAAGCATTACTACTACCATCAAAAGAAGCATTACTATTTGCAGTGAGTATTCCTATTGTTTCGCAAACCTGTTTTAAAAGACTACGACACGCTGGATTTACACTCTGATCCGAATCCATATCATCAACTACTGAATCAGAATCAAAAAGACCAACTATAAGACTCAAAAGAGCTTCTATGGATACTAAATCTAATTTAGTAGTTGCTGCCTGTAAGCGTTGATTTAATGCGGTAGGTAACCCATCACCACCTGAATCTTGTTCCTGATCTAAACGATACCATACATCATATAATGAAGCCAACATATCCCTTGAAAATTGTCGTGCACTACTAAGAGAATGTCCTGCCTTTTCTATAGCAATTTTCACTGATTCAGAAGAATAGAGTTGCTGTTGTCCTGCTGATAATGATTCTTCAAAGGCAGTGCGACTAGAAGCAGAGATAAGTCCGTTTAAACAAGGTTCAGCTAACTGGGTGTTGCTTTGGTTTTTTAAAAGCTCTAAAAATCCCATTCTCATAAATCTCCATGCTAAAGTGCTGATTTACATGGGTAGGACGTGAAAGATTTGATATATTTAAGGACCCGCAATTTGCCGAGATCCCGAAATCGCGGAACCAAAGCAACATCCAGCTAATTGTCGAATAATACTTTGAAGAGCAGACACATCTAAGATCTCTTCACGTGATAGTTCCATTAAGTGAGAAAACAAATTCGAAAGTCCAGATCCTTGAAAAAGTAATGGATATCTATTTAATATTTCAGCAAGCAGATTCACAATGAACCTTGACCATTCCTCACAAAGTATCAAGATTTGCGTGAAGTTTTCAAATATGAGCCATATCGCTGAAATACAGCCAGAAATCATATCTGCATTGTGATCGTCATTTTTCCCATTCACTACACTGCCTTGAAGATATCCTGATATATTCTCTCGTAAAAATACTAAAAGATATTCTAACATCTTGCCTTCTTTCCCATTAAGAGGGTTCCAGCTCTCCTCGGATCGTTCTGTGTCCCATAGATAAGTCTGTATAGACGACTGCCAAAGTCCTTCAATAACGAGTAACAAGATTTCAGGTGAAGCTCCTATACCAATTTAACGTATAGTATTCTCCATGGATTGGTTTTCAAATATACTTAAGCGGAGATTTTTCGAACATACACTTATGAGTTTCAGTGCTGCTTTGACTTGTACTTCATCAGCTGAATTCAGATACACAATAGCATATCCTAGTATTTTCTGTCCAAATCTCTCAGAGAGACAGCTACTTATCGATGATTTATTACTTGGACAGACAATATCTGAATCTTTGCGAGTAATGATTTCAGTAAGGAGATCAAGAACGAAAGTGGCCGGTATGTTTTCGAAATCACGACTATTGGACAGAGTTCCATTAGGGGTAATTGCTAATGAGATGAGTGCTGAGCCAGTAGCTACTTTCGGGTTATTTGTCACAACACTATCAATAAATGTTGCGAGCTGCTTCACTGTTCCAAGTAGAAGAAGATGTGCTGCAGATAAGCCGAGTTGGATTAGAATTCTTCTATCTTTTACGCTACCAGTGGAGATCGGAGTTAACAATATAATAAGCTGCTCGAAACACTGTTGTGGTTGTAGTTCCTCTTGTCTGGAAATGATCTTGTATAGCGTCTGTGCACCGAATAATGCTAAAGTGATATTTTCGTTTTGGAGAAGCGTTTGTGCGATATTCGAAGATAAGGGGGATTCTTGAAACTTGACGAGATATTCATTAGCGGTAGCTTTCTTATCAGGACTTGTACCGAAATAAAGTTCATTGAGGGCCTGAACTACTTCGTTCAGGGAGAATTGATAATTAGTACTATTCATATTAGTATGACTACACAATGTTATTAACTATAAATATTTTCTTCCATGTATATGTACGACAGCCACTGGTAATATAGGATTACGGTAAAACTTGAAACTGAGAGTGTTTAAATGGAGATAGATTGGATAGAAAAACTAGCCTAGAAACCAATCGTTAATTTTTATTCTATAAAACTGACCATGAACTTTAAAAATAGAATAAGTACCGAAATCTTATGCCACAATAAAGTGTACGAATAAATTATTATTATAAGGATTGTTATAGGTAATTAATAGTTATGTTTTTCTTCTTCTAATCGATCAGCGTCAAGATACTAATCATGTTTATTTCTTTATATCATTCGTACGTACATTTTGTGCTGCATTCAGATTTTTCTTCCTTTCTTTTTTTCGTCTATCTTTAATTTCTGTTTCAATACGCCAGAGAATTTCTTGTTCTCGTCTACGACGTGCGATTTGCTCTGGAGTTAACTTTTTTCTATCGAATATTACACAACGAAGTAGTAGAGCAGTGAGAATACTTCCCCAAACCAACCAAATTGTTCCTATCCACGTATTTAACCAATTTAGAATACGATCATTGAATTCCATAGTAGCGAGTGACTCTCGCTTATGCTGTTCATTGTCGAAGCCTTTTAGTTCATCCATATTGAATCTGCTATATGAAGTTTATACCACTTGAATGAGGAGAAGGAAGGCTGGGACATGGTAAATCATCAACTTAACATTATGATTATAAGACACAGAGACGGTTTAATTGATATGAAGTGGTTATACTAATACTACTTATATATTCTTTAAAAGTGATATAATACACATAAAGAACAGCGATAAGAATCCATTTCAGAAATTAAAAATAAGAAGTATTAGCAAGTACCAGGACGGAATCAAGATAGAAGATTGCTAGTCAGGACTTAGATTTCAATCCAGATTGATCAATGAATCCATTTACAATGGACAGATACTTTTTCGAATCAGAACTTAACGTAGTTTGCAACTCTGCTTCTTCTGCTACTTGATAACTTAATACAGCAGTGGCATTCCACAGTCTTCTATTAGTCGACGAATTCGAGCCCACTCTATCGATTTTTCCTAATAGAGTGCTAGATAAGAACAATAGGTTCTCAATAAGTAGTAGTTCCTGCGAGTGTACTCCATGTGAACGAATCACTCCCATAGCGAGAGCGCCAAGACGAAGGAGATAAGTAGAAGAGTTCTCAGAAACAGTAATACTATCATTGTTGCATATACCCAACGTCTCTGCGCGAAGAATAAGTGCTACTACCTGAGGGTAAACATGTCCCATTCGGTAAATGAATCCCTCTATATCCCGTTTAATACAGAAGTCTTCTTGTATCCCTAGTTCATGTTTATCTTTTACTTTCTCACTACTAATCTCTTGTTTTCGTTGTACTACTTTAATTTTCTTTGCGAAAAAGCCTCGGGATCGTGCAGAATAGTGATTTAGAGCGATTCGTCGTTGTCTTCTCCATCTTGCTGTAGGTATTTCCTGCCATGGAATATCTTTCGTAGCAGATATCTTTCGCTTCCTATAATCTTCTGAGTATAGTCGAGATTTAGCTTTAAATGGCTTTCTTCCTGTAGAGTTTGTTGCAGCACTAGTCGTGTTTCCATTTGTTTTGCTATTAGTATTAGATGATGAAATCGCTTTACCTATTTTACTTCTAATTTCATCCCTATTCTCCTTTCGTCGTGCTAGTCGTCGTGCAGCTGGATGTCGATACTGTATGCTTTCGTTATGGGATGTAGAGTCTTCTACATAATTTGCTTTTTGTTTTTCTGTAGCGTCTAATTGTATGATTTCGTCCAAAGCATCTTGTAAACCTACTTTATTTAGCTTGGAAACAGGTCCGTCTTTCTTACTTTTATCTAGACTAAGACTTGGTTGTATTTTCTCTACACATTTCTCATCTCTCTTTTCGTGTATAACGCTATTCTCCCCTACTACTTCACTTACCGATGCTGATTCGATAGTACTTAGAATAGAATTCCGAGCTAATAACTGTTTTCTCGTCGTTCGTTTTCCCAATAAGGAAGTTTTTCTGCGAGACAAACCCAACGGTTCAGAAATATCATCATGATCACCCTTGTTAATACTCCTTCGCTCAATATCTGCTGAAATAAGTTTAACTAATTCCTTACTACACCAATTATTAGCTTTCTGTGCTAAATCAGGCGTCAGTGTATGGAAAGCTTGAATCAAATACAATAATAACTGCTTTCTTTGACCATCAGGTACTCTTTTCAAATTATGATCATTGGCTACATTATGATCATTGGTTACCGTTACGAGTGTACTCAAAGCTGTCGGTGATTTTGCTAGGAATCGAAAAAATGAGCTCATCCTAGGTGTACCAAGTATTAACAGATACCGTACAATAGCAACTCGCTGTCCCGACGTGAATGATGTTGCATTCGTCTCTGCTGCTTTACTTAAATACATCAGCATTTTCGTACTATTGACTTTGTAGCTACAGAGAAGATACATTATTGAAACTATTTCAGTTGGTTTTAAGTCTGCTACATGTTTCGATACACGTGCTTCAAGTAGACGAAAATAAGATTCACCTCCAAGTGGAAAGAAAACTTTATCATTCAGATTCTCCGATACGGTTACCATATTATCCAACTTCCTTATACTCAGTCCTCTGTGTAACTTCGCTATTGTAGTTGAAAAGTTTAGGAATGAATTCCATGACATGGTTTCACTACTCCGTAAAAATTGATCGCATAAAGTATCACATGCATCTCCTCCTGCAAAATCCAGTAAGATTACACTATGAGCAATACTATTTAACTGACGTGGATTCATCACCCCAATTCGCTTCAAACACATCTCAAACACAAAATACGTAAAAGTAGCACCATGATAGACACGAGATGATGTATTTTTACTTCTCTCATTATACGATTCTGATTCCAAGATAGTATCAGTGTAGGATATTGATTTCCTTCTCAAGTTCGGTTTTTCCGTATGGATTTTGAACGTAGCAGAAAATCTCAACAATTCAGCAGCGTCTATAGCATGGACTGGATGAGATTTCATTTGTAGATATAACTTTGAAATTATACCACTTAATAACTCAGAAGAAGGACCATATCCCAAAATTCGAAAAGCACTGAGGCATAATGTCGCTGACCTAATATCGTATCTTTTAGACTGCACTTGGAAAGATAAAGCTGTTGCTAATCCATCGAATAGAAGTAAATCACGCCAACTAGATTCCGCACATGAGAATAAAATCGACTTTATGTGTTGTGCAGTAAGAAACTTTAGATTATGTATAGCATCATCTGACATTTTTCTCCATAATACAGTATCGTTTCGAAGTGGAGATGAAGCTGCGTGAGAAAATCGTAAGACTACATCCTCAGCTGAGGAAGACATCATTTCCATAGTAGAAGAAGATTCTTTAGAACTTGAAATTGAGTTCCGATTCCGATTCGTTTCATTTGGTGAAAGTACTTTCTGAGATTGCGTATGTTCCCGTACATGTTCAAAAATTGAATACTTCTTGTTGTTAGATACGACTACAGTAGTGAAGCGCTGAGATTGGATATATGGAAAACATACACCACGAGAACCATGGCGATTCGATTTAATTATACAATTCATGACTACATAGTACTAACCATATCTATACTTATTAGTCACCAGGTAAATTTAATGAAAGATAACGGAGATTGTAAACGTATTCATGATTCGAATGTTTCCACGATATGATTTCCACATTAGTATGATGTGATAATTTGATATGATAACATGATATCAGCTCCTCCAGAACATACTCTCAACATATATGTCAAAACACAACTTATTTTTCTTCTTAAACCCGTGACTATTTAAGCTCTTGTTTAATCTAAAGTTTGGTTTAGCCACATATAGGTTTTTTATTTTATTAATGTAAGAATGATACTGAAGTCTAAGTCTAAATTTAATTCTCCTCCTCCTCCTCTTTAATGTACTATATAGCTCTCTCCTCACTATATAAAACTTCTTATAATATACTAACTAGATAGACAAATAAAATGACTAAAGCATCAATTCTTAAGTGAATCCATAAGATCTTCGAGCACGAATCAATGAATTGTTGTAACATAATACCGCGGTAGCGAAACATAATTGTGATGGAATATATACTTTAACATATTAAAATACTAATTTAGAAAACAGGAATGAGGCACAAATATTTAAATTATTTAGTTATTATAGACACTAAAAAGTCTGTATAGTAGTATACTATACGAACTAGATAGTGCTTTGTGATACCACTTCATAAATTTATCTAATAAGTTCAATGGAGGACTAGTGGATCTGCTGGTCGAGAATCGATTTTGTTGGTATATAGAGTCATAAAGAAGCATTCACATTCTAACCACCAATTAAAAGAAAAAGTGTACCTACATACCCTCTAAATTCTTCCACCACTAGAATACTACTTAGAAAGCTGTAATAGGTATCTCTCACTCCTAAATAATGAATTAACTTCAATATGAAACTATAACCATAGGAAAAGCTTGAAGAGATAGATAACAAAACAAATAGTTAAAAAACATCAAAATTAAATTATGTAACAGTACAAGTGAGATAAGTTAGTGAAACCACCCTCTCAAATGCCTGCACATATACATAAAGAGCCCATATATTAAGTGGAGATGATATACTTTAAACTTTAAAAGTGCTACTAAGTCAGACTACCCTCTTAATCATTGACTACAAAAAAGCAGAGTATGAACTACAAAATCGTAGATCCTGTTCAAGGCTTTTAGGAGCGTGTGATAGACAAGAGAGTCTGAAACATAGTTCAATTAAAGATACATCAAAACTCCATTAGTTCTTGTGGTCAAATAAAAGTCAAAAATAATAATACATCGGATTCGGAGAAGAGAGAAATAAAGTTAAAACTAACTACCCGAATAAAATTGAAATAATTAAATCACTCATAATCATTACAAAAAATCGCGCAGAAAAGTCATCTGCATCCACTCTTAAGATTAGGAATCACTCTTTTAAAATAATTACAAAAGTTATGATGAGCTATCCATACTTAAAAATTCCCACTATTACACTATCAATACCCCATAGAATTTATTCTCCATATAATTTTTTTAACACCTAAATTCACTATAATCCACACACACATTCCCTACACTTACTCTATTTAATTAGTTGTAGCAAGCTCAACTTTAGTCTTCTCTTCACGTATAGCAGCTAACTTTTCAATTTCATTCGTAGTAGTAGTTTCTTCTTGTTGAGTTAAAATATCATCTCCTTGAGTAACTCCCCAATTACATGGTTCAGAACAACATGGACAGAATGGACGACCAGAAGCAGGTTTAAGATTAGCCCAATATTGTTTAGAAGCACGAGAACGAACCCAAGGTTTAGTATGCATACCAAGACCAGCAGCATAAGGTTCTAACCACTTTTGTCCAGAATCACATCTACGTCCACGTTCAGCCTTTAATTCTTCAGAAATTCCACGAATATGATAAGCTTGGAATCTAGAAAGAGTTTAATTTGGAAGATATCAAAAATTCGTAGGAAAAGCAAATATAGTATAAAGTAAATAAAAGTCCAAAAAGTTTCAAAATTATATCAACCAAAATCAATAAGTATTAAGTACCCACAACATCCACCAATGAATCTAATACCGATATCATAAGCTTCACGAGCAAATCTATGCATATCATAACGAGTACAGACACGAGGTTCAAGAGCGAAAGGAAATTCAGGAAGATCAATGAAACCTTGTTTACCAGCATCAGGAGTCATATATCCAAGAGGTTGAGTCATAAGGTGTACCTAGAAAGATTAAAGTATTAGTATATAAGAATTAGATTCATGACTGTAAGTAATTGAGATTTATCATTTAACACATTAATATGTATCAGGAAGTCAGAAAATAAAAGATCAAATAAAACTCCAAAATTTGTAAGTAGTAAGTACTCCAGTAATTCCAGCATCTTCAAGACCTTTCTTCATCTTCTTCATAGCTTCAAGAAGAACGAAAGGATCAAAGTGACAATGAACTCCGATAATATGAGCACCAGCCTTAGCCATACGAACAGCACATTCTTCACAAGAATGACCATGAAGATCACCATCAGGTCCAATACACATATTAGCAGCAACACCCTTATTCTTAAAGCTATACTTATCCTTTAAACAAGACTCAATAGCCCATTCACATTCTTCAACGTGTTCGAAGTATTCAGCAATCATAAAGTCAACCTAGAATAATGATAAAAATTTAAAATGATTCTAAATAGTGGACGAGTAATCTAGTATACTGTATATACTAGATATTAACTAGATGCTAAACTACTACTAGTGCTTAAATAAAAATCCAAAATCAACAAAACAAAATATAGTAGTACTCCAGCTTCTTCGAAGACATCTAACTGTTCT
>Ga0099798_10367_pt1 | contig 15437 bp, 12 predicted proteins | sample Uncmet_Sort29A_1_FD_89870 | JGI IMG/M metagenome (GOLD analysis project Ga0099798, IMG submission 89870) | Marine eukaryotic communities from CALCOFI LINE 67, Pacific Ocean - CN13ID_Sort29A_1 | ecosystem: Environmental > Aquatic > Marine > Oceanic | place: Pacific Ocean: Monterey Bay | collected...
TAATTTAGTAGATCATTTATCGTCGTAAATTTAATAATTTTGCATACCATGGTAAGTTAATAATAATACGCATATGCATAAAAATTATATTTTATTAAATTAATAAAATTTATCGATATGCATAATAATTATTATTATCCATAGGACTAATTAATTACGCATAAATTTATTTAATTAATAAAATCTACTAGATAATTAGGCCTAATTAATAATTAATTATGCATTTAATTAATAAAATTTATCAATAATAAAATGATTATTATTAATAATAATTATAAATTAATTATGCATAAAATTTGATAGATTTTAAGAAATTAATCAATAAATTTTATGCACAAAACCCTAATTATTTTTTCTGGCTAGTATTAACACGTGTAAGCTACATGTATAAGCTCAAAGATCCACAATATAATCACAAGAACACGCTTTTTTACATTTTTTTTTAATTAAAAACAATGTAATTTGATTATTGTTTAGATTTTAAAGGGGTTGTAAAACACGCTTTTTTGCAACTCGTATTTGGAAAATGATGTAAACGACAACCTCAAAATGATCAGCATATACGATTATGTGTTGATACATATTACATTTTATTCAATATCATAATTATTTGGTATACAGGTATGTGCATGACATATTTTCAGACTTCGTCCAATCTCCATTTAACGCATCATGCACGATTCTGTTTAAACATAGTTTATGTATTTTATGCTAGATAATGCATAAATAGTAATACTTGCGTACAGCCCTCCAAACTCGTATTTCAAAATCATGTAGACGACAACCAAAATTGTCCACCATGTACGTACAAATTTTATTTTATTTATACGAATACTAAAACAAATATATAGTAAATAACCCTGACCGTACATGAGAAATTAAATCTCTATTTTTCCCTATAGGAACAACCCTGGATTGTCAGAAACTTTTCATATTTTTGATTACTAGAATTAATTTTTCATATATAAATGTATACAAATATATAGTAATTAAATAACTTTACTCGAATTAATTTTTCATATATAAATGTATACAAATATATAGTAATAGAATTAATTTTCATATATAAATGTATACAAATATATAGTAATTAAATAACTTATATGCCCAACTTGTATTTTCGGGTACATGTGCATATGACACTCCTGAGTTGTCACTCTGACCATCGAACTTGTGCAGATCCTGTGCATCACTTGTCAGGTACAAGAAGAAATATATATATATATATATAACGTTAACGTTAACGTTATATATCATGCATGGTTTCCTATAAGTTTAGACTAGCTGAAATTGTTTTTATGTAACATACCAATGTAGATCTATGCATACCAAATTATGCATAATTTTTAATAATCTGCAAAAAGCTATCAGATAAATTAAATTGTCTCTTGCTAATTGTTTCAGTCTCTCTCTCTCTCTCTCTCTCTCTCTCTCTTATTGTCAGTGATTTACTGGTCAGTACTGGGTAGTGAGTTCACTCCCAATCATTAAAATAAAATTAAAGATTTCGAGTTAAATTTACAAAATGTAATTTAAAGTTGTGCAAGACTCTGCAAGTTGCTAACGCTTGTCTGTGCGTGCGTGCGTGTGTGTGTGTGTGTGTGTGTGTGTGTGCCAGCTCCCACATCGGGGGCGCAACCATATGATAACACCAATGACATGGAGACAAACATTACTGTTCACGGCCGCCGCCGTTGTTTGCATAATTCTAGGTTATGAATACAAGACGCTGTCGGTCCCAGAAGCGACATACAACCCAGAGGCGACATACAAATGTAGGTGAGAAAGAAGCTGTAGTACGTTGCCCACGCGTGATAAACATGACCATGATGTAGACACAATTCTGTTGGCGCATTATAATATATGTATTAGTATAGGTAACCCACCGTGGACTAACGTTAAAAGTGAGTTGGAGGAATTTTCGGCAGTTTATCGCGAGTTTCTCGACATGGAAATTGATAACATTAATGGTGAAAGTGCTCTTGTGTATTTAAGCTGTGTACATGCTTGTATATAGCATTTTATAAATATTTGCTTTATTTCGTGCCGTAGGAGGTGGTTTTTTCCACTACTTTGCTTTGTGGAACATAATCAAGTCCATCAAACCACGGCATATTATAGAATCAGGGTTTCATTTTGCATGTGGTCTTCAAATTGAATCTCTATCACATTTATATTGTCATATTTTCAATAGCGTGAATAAAGGAGTAGGATCGTGGTTTTTGCGCAAAGCTGCCGGACCTGATTGTCAACTAATCATGATAGATCTAGGTGAACCAACTTTGCGAGACCTACAACCGAACTCCTTATACTTCACTGGTAACAACTTCCAAGACTTCAACGACATTGAGTGGGGAGACATTTTGGACAAAAATCGTACTCTAGTATTTTTTGATGATCACCAAGCTGAGATTCAGAGACTGATAGATGCTCAAAAGCGAGGATTTCGTTTTTTAGCTTGGGATGATAATTACATCCCGGGAATAGGAGATAATCTATCACTTAAAAAAGTATGCACACCAGACGTTTACTCGCTGTTGAAAAAACCGTTCCGATATCAAAGTAATTTCGCACGCACTGACAGGTTGATGTCGTTTAATGAGTATTTGGAATTTCACGAAAAGTTCACAAGTGCAGTAAAAGTTTATGCAGAATTCCCTCCAGTATGGCCTTTGGACCCATGGCGTTTCGATATTAAGAATAAAATTATTCAAGAAATCACGCAGCCAGCTGTTCTAACCATTAAAGAGGCATACTCTCTCTTTAAACAAATGGGGATGCACAACATTATGGATTTAGAAAAGGAAAGCAAAAAATATACGCACTTCGCATTTACTGAAGTGTATTGATTGCCATCAAAATTCTGTGTCCAATCTCAGTCTAGTACGTTAATTGTGATGCTGTATATTTTAGAGCTTCCAATTGTCAACTACACACATATACGCGAAACGGACATCTTATGTTTGTGGATTTTTGTGGTGGCAGTTTGTTTACGTTCACCACACGGTAGTAGCGACAATGATCGTTCAGCTTTTACAATTATTGTTCATGGCACTTCATGCTACTCAGCTTATAATTATCTTACCATATGTACATGTATCTCAAATGAGTCCCTTTTTTTAAAGACTTGTTAAAATTATTGAGTCTTATTAAATAACAATTTACAACACATGATAAACATCCTTAAATTATGCGAATTTAAATTGTAATACCGAATAGATATCTTTGATGGACATTTAATTTTTTCATTGAATTATAAATTTAATCATTTTTATTTTTATTTTTATTTCTGGTGTATCTGATAATTTCAAAATTTTTAAACTGATATTTTTTTTTTTTTTAATATTTGCCACTTTAAAAAGGGAGATTGCACTCACTTCCAATACAGCACATACATGTTCGTTTGGCAAAATATTGTAAGTGCGTTATGATATTAATACTCATTGGCTGTTCTGACCATTAAGGAGGCATACACTCACTTTAAACGAATGGGGATGCACAACATTATGGATTTAGAAAAGGAAAGCAAAAAATATACCTACTTTACTGAAGTTTATTGATTGCCATCAAAATCCTGTCTCCAATCTCAGTCTAGTACGTTAGTTTCTTTTACACACCAAAATTGCAGACCAATACTTTATATCTAAAATATAAATTGTTATTATTAAAAATAATAATATCGACATATGCATAATATATCAATGCATAATTAATAATATTATAATATGCATATATGCAAAAAAAATGCAAAAAGAGATCTATTAGCCAGTGGCGAGTAGGACCTCAAACACAATCATTATGTTCAGTCATTTTAAAATATTTTTTGATATCGGATAGTTTTGGATATTAATACCTTATTTGGTATTGAAACAATTTTTTGGCACTTATAAATTTAATCCGACTCGGACGACGATATTCAAATTATTATTTTAATATTTAATTTATCTGTTAACCATGAATTATCACTAATATTCATCATTGTTAAACCCGACCAGGCACATCCCTAGCCCCATATTATTATTTGATGAAATTTTATATAACATTTGTTTACAATTCATCGAAAAATTTCATTGAACCACCAGATATCATGCGAATATTGCGTTGTTGAATGTGTTTTTTTATCAGCATCGAAAGAAACGATTGATCGTGACGATTTCCCTTAAAACTTGGATCATTTGTGCGAATGGAAGGTTCATCGGTGAGAAGGTGCCAATTTTGCATCAAACGCCCCCATTCGTCCATCATGCGTTGATTGTGGATAGTATTGCGCAAGAGAATTACACCGGCGCGATATTGGCCGCTATTTCGTTGGTCCTGAGTTGCATTGAACGCATGCAGCGTATCTTCCTTTGTCCACGTCTTCTCCAAATGCATACTCATTTGTTCGATTGCAAACGTCGCGTTTGTGCGTAAAAAGGTTTTGAATAAATTGGAATTCGCATATTCAAAGATGTGATCTTGGTCGGTGTCGCTGTATAAAATCAGTTGATTTGGCGTTGCTCCTCTCATGGTATGATTCAGCAGCAGTGGTTTCCAAAACCAATATCCAGCACCTCGTGCAGAAATATCACTTGGAACCTCAAGGAAACGGAGATGCGACGCCCAACGAGGGTCAGTCCGAATGTAAGAAGGAAACATCCAATTGCACACGAGGGTATCTTCGGGTCTCATCCAGCTCAGTGCGTATGCACAATGTTCAGACACGCTCTGGCGAAAACGCGACCCATACCCAAATCTTCCAGTTACGTAGATGAATGGCTCTGCAACCGAGGCGATTGGTGGCAGTCGATCGATGACTCCATGGCAAGCGACTGTACCGGCGTAGTAGGCACAATAAAGTGCAATACTAATGAAAGTTAAGAATGAAATAAATATTAACACCAATCTTGCTTTCTGCATTGCTGGGTTGAAGAAACGCGCAAGCCTTTTTTTGTTGGTCTGGCGGGTTGGCCTTCGAGTCAGCGCCTCGATCTCTTTCATTAGTATTTAATAAGATCAGCTGATCATGAGATAATTAATCATGATGATGTATCGAGATGAGCTTAAATTACAAATTTGCATTCTACGATAAATAAATTATTAAAGTTTTAATTTTGAGTGAATACTTGAAATGCATTGAAGTTCAAGGGCAACAGCACTGGAAGCAACATTATTTATTATTGCGGATTTGGGGTCTAACAGGTTTGGCTATCCCCGATATTGTATACGACGACCGCGGGTTGATTGAAGGTGTGTTTATTTCACTTTTTTGTTAAATTATTTATGTTATGCATAACATTGCTATCATAATTTATGTAACATATCTCGATATTAAGCTGCAGCAGCTGGTGACATTTATGTGTCACACATCCGTTCATTTATAAAAATAAAATAATAAATTATTATAAAAAACTAGATCTATCGATATAAGCTTAGATCCCTCCTCCCTCTTGGGCAAATTTTAAAAAAGACAGCTTTTTAGCCGTCTAAAAATGGTACCGTAATCAACAGAAAGTAACAGCTTTGTTTTCAAAAATCCGTTGTTTACTTGTTGACCAAATTTGACCAGATTTGGTCCAAATTGACCAAATTTGGTCCAAAATAAATTATAAATTAATTATGCATAAGTTCTTGTTGATTTCGGCCGATTTTCGGCCATTTTCAAAAAATCCGTTATTTTTTTTTTTTTACACGGTTTGTGTTGATTACGGTAGATCTCCGACAAGATTAACAGTGCACGTGGTTGATTATAATTTATGAATATCTGAAATGCATAATGATTTTTAACAACCCCCAGGGTTGCAATTTTTTTTAAATAAATTATCATGTACAATCCAATTCCTCCAATGATACGCGCGTGGGCTTAACACTCAGATATTTGGTATGCATATGCATATTAATAATTATTTATCGGTGATTAATTATTAATAACTTTGGTAACAATATTAATGTCATTATTAAATTATTATAATTATTTAGATCTAGCTATGCATATTTAATAATAATTAATTTATTAATTAAGCTGACAAAAATTAATAAATTATTAAATAATTGTAGATCTAACGAGAAAGAGGAAGGCCTTTTAACATCTCATCTAATAATGAGATCTACATCTTAAAAGAGTTGACATTGCAGCTTGACATTCCACTGGACTTTTGACAATTTATTTAGTCGCAAACGTGACAACATGACCATGACACATTGCAGCGTGCCCAGCTTACAAAAGTAATACAGCTGGTCGGCTACTGATTAATGTATCAAGAACGTTAACCGACAACAAAACAAAACAGCACGCAAATATATATATATATATATATAGAGAGAGAGAGAGAGAGAGAGAGAGAGACAGAGAGAGAGAGAGAGAGAGAGAGAGAGAGAAAGGATACACGAGAAGAAGGAACAACACAATCTGGGGTTTTGATCATGCACTACATTCTTTCAGAAACATGAGCGGAGATCTTGTTGCGGAACAGCTCGTGGGCGGTACTGCCAGTGCCGATGTGCTACATTCTGACGTGGGACTGAGTTTTTGGGGCGGTGTAGATCCTGAATCGGGCACAGTGATTGACCACACGCACCCCTTACACAAGCAATGTATAACAAAGAAAATTTTAGCTATACCAAATGGTCGCGGTTCCTGTACTGGCAGCCAAGTGATGCTGGAACTCATTCTGAACCATCAGGCCCCTACTGCTATATTGCTGCGCCAACCCGATGTTATAATATGCCTGGGAGTTATCGTTGCTGAAGAACTGTTCGGTAAATCAATTCCTATTATATCAATTGGAAATGATGGCTTCGCTATTGCTGCAACCTCAACACGCGCAAGTATCGATGGCTGTTCAGTTACATTTTTCACAGGCTGCGATGACACAAGAAAAAAAACATTACCAATCAAGAACACCTCGCCGTTTGACAGCGTTTCTGAAAAAGATTACAGTCTTGTGTTGAGTAAAGAGGAGATTGCAATGCTAGAAGGTGACCATGGAAAAGCGAAACAAGTTGCCATGCGTATCCTTTCAAGAGCCGCTGTCATTCAGAGAGCGTCTCATCTAATGAAGATAACACAAGCCCATATCGATGGCTGTACATACATAGGCCCTGGAGGTCTCGAATTTGCCCAAAAGTTGGTTGCTTTAGGTGGTCACGTGAGCGTACCTACATCCCTAAATTCCATTTCAGTGGATCGAAAGCGCTGGCGTTCGCTTGGTGTGTCTCCAAAGCTAGGGGAGCCGGCATATGCCCTTTCAGAGGCATACGTGTCGTTGGGAGCGAAGCCAACATTTACTTGCGCGCCATATCTCTTAACTTCTGCGCCAGCAAAAGGTGACCAAATAGCGTGGGGAGAATCTAATGCTGTGATGTTCGCAAACAGTGTACTCGGAGCAAGAACACAGAAATATGCAGATTATCTGGATATATGTGCTGCCATTGTTGGCCGTGTACCTGCTGCGGGGCCACATTTGGATGAAAACCGTCTTCCAACAGTGATTTTAGATGTTGAACAGCTCACTAAGAAGCTATTCGAGCATTGTGGTAACGACCAGGGTAACTGCTTTTATCCTGTGCTCGGGTACCTTTGCGGTTTGCGCGCGGAGGCGTGCATACCATTAATAGTTGGACTTTTGGAAGGTGGAGCAAAAATGCCCTCCCACGACGACCTGAAAGCATTTTCTGCTGCTTTCGGTACAAGTGGATCTGCCCCTATGTTTCATATCGCAGGTGTCACTCCAGAAGCACTGCACGTTAGCTCGCAATTCAAGGATATCGTAGTTGAAACATGTGAACTCTCAGTCCAGGACTTTACATCGGCATGGTCCACTTTGAATAATTCTGGAGCAGTCGACGGTGATGATGAAGTTGATTTAATTGCAATAGGGAATCCGCACTTATCTCTTGCTGAATGTTCTGCGTTAGCAAGAACATGCCAAGAGCAACAGATTCAAGACAATGAAAAGCGTCCTCAAGTAAGTATAGTCGTAACAATGGGCCGCGATGTCTTTGCAGCTGCTGAAAGTGCTGGATATACAGCAATATTAAAAAACTTCGGGGTAAAAATTTTGACAGATACTTGTTGGTGCATGATCACTGAACCAGTTGTACCGAAATCTTCTCGCACTATAATGACAAATTCAGGAAAATATGCTCATTATGGGCCAGGATTAGTTAACAGACGATTTCGTTTCGGCAGCATGCGAGAATGTGTCCAAGCTGCTTCAACTGGACGTGTTCCATCAATACCGTCATGGGTGCACTCGCGCACTATGTCGATGAACATATCAACCAACAGGACAACAAATTATAGCTATCAAGTTGGCACGATGGCTGCTGTTGCTCCCTGCAATACTCGCCGTACTAAGCATCTGGTAATATCGTCGCGTACCACTTTTTTCTCTTTGCAGTCAATTTCAAGACGAGTGCTGAGAACGTTAAAAAGATGATAAGAATTTATCCGGAATATAATATGCCATAGTTTATTGTGTCAATTTCAGATAGGCCTAAGACAATAATTTAATATATTATATTTAAATACTTTTGAGTGGAATGACTCGAATCGGATTTTTTAAAATTACAATAATTAATTGTCCATTTAAATAATTTTAACTTTTAAAATCTATCGATACCTGCACCGGTATGCATATATGTGCATATTAATATCTGATAATAATTCATAATAAATTATTAATTAAATGTATCCGATAATTGCTAGATAGACTTCTCTAGATCGTTATATCACTGATATATCCCCGATAAGTTAAAATGTGCAAGGACATTGAAGATCGGCTAATTATATTTACGTACATTATAGAATCATATTATATAGATAGTATCGATAATAATAAAAAATTATATGCATAATATTATTTAGGAATAACTTATTAAATATTATTTTTAATAATAATAATAAATTATCGATTATCTGATATATCCTGATAATAATTAAAATAATAATTTATTATATTAAATATTATTAATTTACACATGACTTAATTTCAATTAATTAAATTTTACAATTTACTTGAATTTGGGCCTACTTAGTGCAAGAACGTGTAATTTAGATCTCAAAATTTGCAACATGTCGATTCTTAAAACAATCCATGGCTCTAAAAGTTGTCAACTTGCTGCTGTGTTATTGCCGAGTATCACGATACTACTATAAATATTATTCCACATACCTGGGTATAAGACAATTTCGCAAATAGTGGACGGATCTTTTGATACTTCTCAAAGTCAACTGATTTCACATTTCACTTTGATTTGTCTTGTCACACGATCTGTTGCATCTCTACACCTCTTCAATACGCCGTCGAACCCTTCACGGCCCCAGAAACCACTACCATAGTCGACCAGCAGTTGCTCACCCTTCTCCAGATCCCTCAAATTTGTCACGAAAATGTGAAGCGATCCGTTCACTAGTGCATCAAAGAAGGCCACGTTTGGCTCTCGCTGCTGTGGTCCACAAGGTCTTCCGATGTCATCTCTGAAATCATTGATGTACGAAGCAAGACCATGGTGGTCCGAAGCATCACCCGTTATTCCTGGTACGCTCAGCGAATCGCAGGTATACAAGTGCTTGTATTCCTCTCTGTCATCATTACGATTTACTTCAGCCTGGAACTCGCTCACGAGCTTATACTCGCACACATACTCCAGTCGCAAGTCACCCTTCATGATAGAACGTGAGGCAAACACGCCGAATTGAGAATACGGAGGATGGTAAGCCGGGTCATTTTTGTCTAGTACTTGCAGCAGTAGAATTTGATCTTGGCCAGATGGCTCTCGAGCACCACTCTTTGTTGATTCCCAGATGTGCGAACACGGCAGGCAAGTAGAATTGATCTCTTCTTTTTTGCTTGAATGCAAATGCAATTTTGTGTACCTTGTGTGCAGCTCTCTTTGTGATTGCACAATGTGATTTGAAGCGCTTCTTTGCGTTGCGGATTGCACTCGCATTCGATTGGTGTTCGAGAAGCGTAACATCGACATCGGTATCATCTACGACCCGACTATCACTATTCAATTCCAACGTCTGACAAACAGCTTTCTTGCGCTTCTTCGGAGATTTTGCATTTGAAGGATCCTTCTTCCGTTTTTTTTGTAATGGATGATTAACTGATCTGGACTTGAGTCGTTTAAGATTCACGTCAGACAATCGTTTGTGAGTGGCACAGAAAAGCTTCTTGCCGTCAGATGCACTGCCGAAACCAGCTCTTTTGTCACAGCCTGTAGTCTTGCATTTGCTATTTCTATGCATGAGATCTATGTCAGACGGTCGTTTGTGAGTGCCACAGAAAAGTCTCTTGCCATTAGATGCACTGCCGAAACTAGCTCTTTTGTCACAGCCTGTAGTCTTGCATTTGCTATTTCTATGCAGGAGATCTATGTCAGACGGTCGTTTGTGAGTGGCACAGAAAAGCTTCTTGCCATCAGATGCACTGCCGAAACCAGCTTGTTTGCCACAGCCTCTGGACCTGCATTTTTTATTTCTATTCATGAGATCTATGTCAGACAGTCGTTTGTGAGTGGCACAGAAAAGCATCTTGCCATCAGATGCACTGCCGAAGCCAGCATGTTTGTCACAGCCTTTAGTCTTGCATTTGCTATTTCTATGCAGGAGATCTATGTCAGACGGTCGTTTGTGAGTGGCACAGAAAAGTCTCTTGCCACCAGATGCACTGCCGAAACCAGCGTGTTTGTCGCAGCCTTTAGTCTTGCACTTGCTATTTATATGCACGATATCTATGTCAGATGGTCGTTTGTGAGTGGCACAGAAAAGCTTCTTGCCATCAGATGCACTGCCGAAGCCAGCTCTTTTGTCACAGCCTGTAGTCTTGCACTTGTAGGGCATGCCTATATATTTGTGCAGCCGAAGCTACAAGAGTCGCCCTAACAAAACAAAACAAAAAATGCCGTGCACGCCTGAAATTTTCTTGCCTTTATCTTTTTTTAAATTCTGTTTTTTGTTTGTATGTATTTGTCTCTCTCTCTCTCTCTTTGTTTACTTGTTTCTCTCTCTCTCTCTCTCTCTCTCTCTCTCTCTCTCTCCCCTCTCTTCTTTACCATTAGTTGCAATGGTTGCTAAACCTACCGTTAAGCTTACCAGGTATTTGTCGTTTTCCTTGTGCTGCTGCCAATTATACCTGCTGGTGTGTAGACCAATAATAATTTCTGTTGGCGGGCTATGGATAAAGACTTATATTATAATTACCCTGGTAGTATGCACTATAATGCACAAATTTTATAAAAAGCAAAACAAAACAAAACAAAACTTTTGAAAAACTTTCTAAAAATTCTTTTCAAAATTATGCATAATTAATATGCATGGGATCAAATTAGATATGCATAATTTAATTATAACGTTTAATTTAATATGATGAGAGAGATCCCTTATGATCCCATGTTAACGGTTAGATCTAGATCTAGATCTATCTGCAACGGTCAGTGTGCTGTGCTCAGTGTGCTGTCAGACTGTTTTTAGTATTAATTCCTTATATGCATATTTATTATTATTAATAAATTTATTGTTAAATAGATCTAATTAATTAATATTTAATCACCAAACTTGACCAAAGTCTGAATAATAATAATGCCTGGACTCCTGCATTGATAATTATCTTTCAAGCGTTGGTTTTGGTGCCTCAGTCGAGTGGCCATCGCAAGTGGGCAGTTTCCTTTAAATTGTGTCTCTCACTAGAATGTAAGGGTCTTATGCATAGACATCTTATTTATTTTATAACAAATTATACATAAAAAGCTTCTCGCTGTCGACGTCATATAATACCAGCTCTACCTGGTATACGCGTGGCTTGTCATAGGTAGATTCTATCCGGTGGTACACGTATATACAATCGTTACGTTTAACAGCTAGTACGTATCGTGTACAAAATATGAATATATATATATATATATATATATATATATAACACAGTGATCGATTGAAAAACAAAGGCAGCCGCAATAATGTATCTTCTAGTTTTATTCTTATGATAAGAAATAAAAGTAAACGCCCATAGATCTGACATACTGATCGGAAGTTTAGACTCCGAAAAAATATGCATAGTAGTTGCTGGGAAATTTTTTTGTGGAGTGCGGTTTTGTTCGAGATAACACTTGCCACTTTGCAAAGTGGGTCTTTTGTACCGTTAGTGGAACATGCAGGGCCACTTGCATGTCCACAGTCACTGCGGACTCTCGACGGACTTGGTCACTGTGTCAATATCACCCCGCTTGCTGCAATTAAAACAAAAAAATTTGCTGATATTTTTGTTCAATGCAGCGCACAGATGAAAGCACCACAGGTCGGTACAAACGATCAACATTAATGAAATTAATGTTCTAAAAGTAAGACAATAATGATTTGATACATTCAGGGCGGTTCATACACTTATATGTACCCGTTCAATAGCACCGAACGAGGCATTCCAGTTTTCGGTAGACCTATCCAAATCCTTCCTGCTTCCCTGAAAGGCAGAAGCGTTCATCCTCAGTCTATATGGAAAGCATCGGACAGTTCAATTCAGGCTTTAGCAGTTGATAAGACTGAGCTTCATTTTCTAGTTCTAGAAAACAAGAAGTATTTCAAGATTTGGAAGACGATCACTTTTAAACCTATATTTGAACAAACAGAAGATATCTATTTTCAGGAAGTAAGTTTTGGAGAAGTGGCTGCAGTAATTGAGCATCTGGATGGATTCCTAACACTTTATTCTATTTTCCAAGCTGGAAATTCCACGAGATCGCTTAATTTATTCCAATATCACCAACGGTGGAGAGAAGCAGATTATCACCCTTTCTCCGGTAGTGGCATATACAACGGGATAATGCCGTATTATGGGATTCTTACCCTCGATGTTTATCCAAATGACACTGTGTCTAGCTTTCGACAAATAACTCCTAGAAATTTTACAGGCGGTCTTCTTGGATTGACCCTTGGTACTTTTCAGAAAAAGCCTAATGAAACAGTTCTCATTGCAGGTTCACGCAATGGGCAAATATTTCATTTCTTTGAGGGTGGCTGGTCGCAGCCTAGGGCTGCTATTGACATCACGACAAATTATCTTTTTGTGTCGAAAACAATTGGACCTAGCGTCATGGGTTATCCAGCATTACATGGTGCAGACGACCTTATCATTGGAGGAGAAAATGGACTCCACTATATAAGCGTAAATATTTCGGCAGCAAACAAGCTTGGGTTGTCACATCGTGGACCTATTCTCGAGAGCGGAGCTGTTCTGGTGACAGGTCAGACTCCAACGGTTTCGATTGCTGATTGGGATGGTGATGGATATGATGATATTATAGCAGGTTCGAGTGAAGGCCGTATGTTCATTGCGAGGCAGTCGGATACCAATATTGGTATGTTTCATCGTCCAGTTCCAATTAATACGGGGTCTGACAACTGCGAAGAAGAAATTCTAGTTCAAGGGGGGTATATGTATCAATAAAATTATAATCGTAACTGAATACAACTAACAATTTTTTTCAGATATGCTGGAGACATACAAGGGCCAAGAGAAAAACGTTGGTAAGTTCATATTGGACGCGATTTTTTTTGCGCAAAACTATGTTTGTTTATCCAGGGGATACACAGCACCATTTGCAGTTGATTGGAACGAGGATGGTCTGATTGACATTATATCAAGTGACAATTCTGCCAGGGTCCTTGTTTACCTGAGGTATCATAAAACATTATGATCTACAACATGAAATAACTCTGTGTTTAGGTATCGTACAGTAAACGGAATTTTGAAACTTCAGAATGGAATTCCTTTGAAGTTAGATGGTCTCCCACTGCACGGTACATGGCGCAATGGACCTGTTGTAGCCAAGTTTTTTGGGATGGTGGCAATTATAACCTCGGACGAGCAAGATGAGGCTCATTTGTACTTCAAAATCGACAACTACAATGTGCAAGATGGTGGTAAATTACTAGTCCGAAATCCTAGAAAGAATTTGCTTAAAAGCATAGGTCCAGTAAATTACTTATCAGCTGGTGCTACCGGCCGGCTGAAATATTCTTTGGTGGATTTTAACAGAGATGGGTTGCTTGATTTGATACTTGGCACAAATGGGTATCACTGTATTCCATCGCCAGAAGAAGGTCTGCCTGCATGTGTGAACGGTACATGTCGTGACAACGGCGCGACAGCTCTCGTACTATTACAGAGTAAATCAGTAAATCCAAATGGCCAGCTAATATTTGAGTGGCCAATGTGGATCACGACACAAGGATACAGGGTGTCGTATGGTGGTCAAGAATTAGGCATTGCACCATTTAATTCAAAAGGGAACGAAGGATTGATTTTCGCAACGCCTGGCGGACGCCATGTCTTCTGGGATTTCAGAGACTTGAATGTTTCACAGGTGGAACCTCCAATTCACTGAGTAAAATGTTCAAATTTAATTTTAATACTAATTTACTATTAATATTAGAAGTTACTAACTACTAATTTAAGTAGTTATATGCATAATTATTAATATTAATAGTATTACTAGATCTACGCGTAGGCCTGATTTATTATTATTATGACATTATGATATCGGATATGCATATTAATACCTGAATTTAAATAAATATATAATTGTAATTTCGAATATTATTAGTATTAATTTTTTTTTAAATAAAATCACAAGGAAAAACAGTGTACAAGAATACAAATAGGACAACACACACGAAGAGAAAACGAAAATCTGTTATCTATTGAGTTGAACTTCAACTTGACATAAATGAGTACATCGAAGAGGGTTCGTACTACTTCGTAGATATCAGTGACCCATTGTCTAACATGGAACCGTGATTAATAGTAGTTGGCGATAGATCAATTGTCGACAGTCTGAGACGCATTTAAGGCGCAAGCCAGGAGCGTTACATCATTAGTCAGGCCGATTAATTTTAATAATAATTCTATATATATATTTATCAAAGAGATATTGATATTAATATTTAAATATTATATATATAATATTATCCTGATATCATGATATTATTAAAATTTATATAATTTGTTTTTTAATTTTTATTATTAAAAAATAAATTTAAAAAATATGTTGGACTATGCTGGTATGCAGTTTAACCTTGATTTAATGGCAATTAATCATCTCGACCTATTTGCTAAACACCTACGATACAGCAATGGACAATGTAACTTTGATCAGATACTTTGAAATGGTTGAAGAACTTTTCGGTGGAAGTCCAGAAAGATGCAAGTTCGGAAACTGAATGGTTAGTGAAGATTTTTCTTTGGAGAAACCGGGATCATCTCTTAAGTAGTTTTCGTAAAACTTAAAAATATCCTGGAGCAGTGGACATCTGTGCTTCGGAATCCACTACAAAAATATCGATTCATTTAATTGGATTAGAATATATCGACATCATTGGTTCACTACTTTTGGACAACTAAAAGAAATGACAACTTGGAACAATAAATTGACAACCATATATATCTCAGTCGTTTGGA
>Ga0099798_10368_pt1 | contig 15417 bp, 8 predicted proteins | sample Uncmet_Sort29A_1_FD_89870 | JGI IMG/M metagenome (GOLD analysis project Ga0099798, IMG submission 89870) | Marine eukaryotic communities from CALCOFI LINE 67, Pacific Ocean - CN13ID_Sort29A_1 | ecosystem: Environmental > Aquatic > Marine > Oceanic | place: Pacific Ocean: Monterey Bay | collected...
CCGTAACACTGGTGAAACGCTGGCGCGGCGCTCGTCGTGTTTGTCATACAATTGCGCTTCTATTACGGAAGTCCAGCAAAAGTCAGACAATTTGTAGTTTATATCGATCTTTACCCCATTCAGGAGGTGAGATCAGGTGTGCTGTCTTTTCGCGAAAGTTACTTTTCTGATCATATCCGATTTTGATCTTACAGATTCCAACTTGGATCGCAAGTGTTTGAGGCGCTTATCAAGTTGGTGGTTGGCATACGCTTCGATTGCGTCTTTAGCCTCAAATCGAATGGATGTTTTCTTGAACAGCTTTTGGAGAGCAGCGTCGTCTTTCAGCTCGCTTTTTCTCCAATGACATCGCAGGGATTTTTCTTCCAGCTCGATGCTCAACTGGGAACTCGTGAGCTCCAAGTTTCCTGTTTGGATGACCTTCACATCGAGGATCCCGGGGGCGGTCACAGTGAGGGAAAACCACTTCAAGTTCTCATAGCTGGCCTCGCGAAGGTCAAATCCATATAGCTTTAGCAATTCCCCTACAGCATCCAACCCACCGTCCAACTCCCGATCCTCAAACCCTATCTCTCTTAGAAAAAGCTTGCCCAACTTCACAATGTTGTGGGTCCCACAGTTGCCCGTGGCTTGTAGTTTCGCGACATGAACATCCTCTTGGTCTTCCTCTTGATTGATTGGGATGGCCTGTGGTTCACTTACTCCCAATTTGGCCTTTAATTTGTCCATGTAGTCCTGCGCGCTTTTCCACTCAAACAGTGTGCCCCAATCATTCTGGTTCCAATTTCCTGCACTCTCCAAAAACTGTTGGAATTTTCCATTCACTTTTAGGACATCTTCAAAGCTTCCAAGGTCGAAACGGGTATAGTGGCTCCTATTTGCTTCCAATTTCTTAGTCTGAAAGCTTGTCTCAAAACTTTTCTGGCCGAAGTTTGAATCATGCAGTTCGACTGTGTTGCCCTTCGAAGTGAGATGCACAGCCGTGGCGTGGCCTTCCCACCCCAAAACGGGAAAGATCACGTATTTGGGCGCCTCGGGTGTCCCGCCCTGTAATGCCGTCTCCCTTATGAACTCCACCCAATCACCAGGTGAGGTTTTCTCCTGCAACTGATAGGATACACGTGCGACTTCGCGTAGTTTATCTGCTACACGACGAAAGAATTCAGCCTCCTTGTTGGCTGACATTAGCGTTTTCCATTCCAACCACAGCAAGGCACGGAAGAAGACCTGAAGATGTACAAATCCACTTTGTGTATGAAACTGGCCCTGCTCCAACCCCAAATGAGCACCCCAAAAGAACGCCAGCAATCCTGAGAGGGTACTGTAACTCGTGGATGGATTCTTCCCCTTAGGCTTGCCGATATTCCCTCCAGTCACGTGCTCGAGGAATGCTTGTTCCCATTTGTAGAATTTCTCAAACTTTCTACGGAAGGCGATGCCGAGGTCGTTCTCCTGTTTGCGATATTCTTCCTGCTTTTTCAAGAAGGTCTTCAGGTGATCGCAAAAAAATTTCCAGCCTTGCGAGGCACTGAGAGTGTTCACAGGGTACTGAATAATATGCGCTGCTTTCCTTGTTTCAAAATGATCCACAACCTTCTTGAAGACCTTTTCTTTTTCAAGCTTCTTCTTTACTGTGGTTGCGATTTGGCCACCGGGGAGTATGACCCGATCTTCTGGGTTCTCCAAAGAGAGCATCCAACGCGACTCAGACTGTCCAATTTTAAAGCCGCCGATATTAATAGTAGACGTCGTAAAGGAGAAGAAAGACGATTCATCTTTTAATGAGAGCTGGACAGTAAAAAGTCCCGGCTGACTTGCGCATGTTGCTTTGAGCGCAAGGCCGGTTTCTGACTCGTCCCACGGATCTTCAAAAATCGTGCGCATCCATTCATCCCCAGCACAAATCGTCCTAAAAAACTCAAATGTAAGATATCCCTTCACGTTTCCCCAGCGCTTCTGAAAATTCTCAGCCTTCTGATTTTCAAGTTTCAAAGATAGCTGTGCACTGACCGAAGCCTTCCTCTGCTCAAAGTCCAGGTGACGAATCCGTCGATCTACCGGGCCAGTCTTCAGGATTTCTGTTCTCACCTCTTCAGGGAGCTGCGAGAATTCCTCAAGGCGTTCAAGCGCCAACTTTCCCTCCAAACCGTGCGGGGGTGTTGCCTCTTCCCATTCAAACGACGCATCGCGAGCTTCTTGGGAAATCGCAAATTGAGAAAACGCGTAGCTAAGAATGCGTTTCCTCGCAGAAACATCGGGGAGTTTCGAGAAACGCTCAAGGAGTGCAGCCTCGTCTTCGGCTTCCCCTACTCTGCTGAGTGAAGCCAAATAAGACGTCACCCTCCTCAAACCAGCAGGAGTCACAGTGTCAGCGTCCCGAAATAAATCCACTAACATGAAAGCGTACTTTTCACCCTTCAAGACTGGAAATTTTCCTGCGACGGTCCTTTCCAGAAACTTCAAGAAGTCTTTGCTGGAGTTGATGGTCTTCACCAAGTCCTCCTCCGCCGTGGGTTTCCCTTGTGCACCAATTCTCCCTCGTATGTGGTCCGCGTTCTCCTTCGTAATGATGCGAAACCGCTCTAAGGCTGTCAAGGCCTTCCGATTCAGGTCCGCGAGGTCCTGTTCACCTTTCGACATTGTGATTGTGCACTCGGAGTCCTTCAACACTTTCAAAGCCTCCTCCCACTCAAACGACGGAACGAGAGCTTCTTCGGAAGGCGCTTCCAGACCGGATACGTACTCAAGAATGCGTTTCACCGCAGTGATACCGAGTTTCGAGAAACGCACCTTCACGGGATCTGGCACGCCGTCGCCTGGCCCTTTCCCCCCTCGCCACTCTGCCTCAAGTTTCTTCTGAACCTCATCCTGATCCTGGAGACGTCACGAATTCGAAAATTGGCGGCTTCGACCAAACTTAAATGTTCACAATAATGAAAACGGCATCGAACACTTATTGATTGATTGAAATTACCAAACAAAAGGTCTGAGTTTCATGATTCTTATATGAGTTTCTTGTCTATGCGATTCCTCCTCCACCGTGTTTCCGATGCTCTGGGCGGTTCTTTTTCAATGCCGGTTCTTAAAAAAAATAAATAATGCAAACGGGATAGTGACATGGACAATCAACCACTCAGCCCCAACATAAAACCGTCGTCATTAGGATACAATCATACGTGCACCCCGGGAGCAGCCTATGGAATCGAAAGGGCAATGGCTCGTTTCGCCCCCGCACACATGCCTTGTAGCATTCATGCTACTAAACGATCAGGATCTCACCTGCACCTCATCTTGGATTCGTTTGATTGTGCAGGTCAACTTTTGGAGGGTTCCAGGATCAACACGCTTCTTTTCTGCAATAGTCAGGCTGTTCAAGTCATTTATTTCACTTGGTTGCGTATTGTCTCGGTCCTCCTTTTTGAGGATATCATCTGTGCTGGCGCCTAACTTATCTAGGGCCAGCAGGGCCTCCTCCACAACACCCGCGAGTTTCTTCGGGTTCGCGGTGACCTTCTTTCTATTGTCATCGAAGCTGGACAATATTGCGTGCAGCTCAGCCTTCAACTCGTCCAATCGTTCCTTCATAGCCTTATTCCTTGTCGGGATCGATTGTCCCACTTCAGGCCACACAATCCCTTTCTCACTTACCTTCTGTAGGAGCTCCTCGTGTTCCTTGCAAGCATTATACTTCTCGACAGGTGGAAGTTCATCATCCTCCCACCCTGGACAGTTTGCCTGAAAGAAATCCCTCATCTCCTGCTGGGCCTTAAGCTCCACTTCCTGGACGTAATCCCCCGCTTCCCGGGGGACGACATGTGAGGACTCCGTCACGGCCTTCATCGCTTTTGCAGACACACCAGGGCCGTGTGTCTCCACCAACACAAGCATGGCACTGTGCATGTCGTTCAGCTCGGTTTTCACCCGCTCGATCCCAAACTGCTGAAGGTGATCGGCAAGCTTCTGAAGGAGCTTTGCTTCCTCAACCTCGACAGTCAACCGCTTAATGTGTCGCTGAACAAAAAAATTCTGGACGTTCTTCAGATCCTCCGGCGGCAATTTCTGGAAATACTCAACACTACTACGCTCGCGGTACGCATTCTCGGGCTGATCTACTGCTCGGGGTCTATCATCAGTGCCGCGTCGAGGACCAGAGTCGACAGTTGCGAGGCTCTTGCGGGAGGAACCCACTCGTTCGAAACCACCTTCCTCAGCATTCCACCCACCGCCACGATGCTGCTCCCTGAAGTTGTTCAGTCGCACCTGAAGGCGTGCGTCGGTGACCAGTGCAGCCAAGAAGATGACGACAACGACGACCGCTCCCCCCCACCGAAGCGCTTTGCCGCGGGCAGTGTAGCATCGGGCATTCTTGAGAATTCGGCGTGGAATTCGGGGCTTTTCCGAAACGGAAAAGTCCCGAATTCCGTAGCCGCGACCCAACTCGAAAATGGATGCCGCTTCACACGGCTCCGACTCGGGACCACCTTCGACGCTGGAGTCCAGGAGGGGCACGGCTTCTTCATCGAGGAGTGGCGCAAGGCAGGCCTGATCAGTCGGACTGGGAGGCTGAGCGAGTTTTTTTCGCGCAAATCGTGTTAATTTCGATTTTCGATTTTTCGGTTTCCGCAAAAAAGAATCGCTGCGTTGCTGGTGCACTCCGGAGGTAGTTACTGTTTCCGACAGTCCGAGACTCAGGTCCAGATGCTCGCACGCGGGGGCAAGTTCGGAAGGATCGCAAGTGGAAGCCCGGAAGGGACTGGAGCTGCTCCCAACAATTTCAGTCCCAGCAATCGGGAGCAACTCCAGTTCAGAATCTGAACGGGGGATGATTTCACCCACACTGGCAGGATCCGAACATTGGATCGACGGAGCAGCGCCCGCCAACAGCGGACGCTGATCCCGCTTCGATCCCTCGTCCCGGTCCCGCGCCCTGGGTTCACGGCGTTCGCGCCTCCCCGAACGCCCATCTGAATGATCACGAGTCCGACGTCGCTGATCCCTCTCGGAGCTCTCGTCCCGATGCCAGCCCTGGAATTCACGGCGCTCATCCCTCCCCAAGCCCCCGTGCCGGCTCCCAAGCCGCTCCCTCCCCTCCGAATCCTTGTCCCAGTCCCGGTCATGAATCTCACGCCGCTGCCCTCCCTCCGAATCCTCGCGCCAATCCCGCCCACGGATTCGACGCGGTGTATCCACATCTTCCACCCCCTCGTCTCTCCCCCACGACACACGCTCATCGAAGGGCTGATTAACCAAATCCTTCTCTCGCGAATGCACCACGTCATCGAACCTTGCCTCAGCTTCCTCGATCTGCCGATCGTATTTCGCGTGTATGGCAGTCACATTTGGATCCCCGAGGTACTCGTACCCGAATTCGGTCTCGTCCTTTCCGTCCCGTATCCACTCGTTTTCCCGCGCCGTCAGGTATCTCTCTTCCGAGGCCGCTCTCTTCCGAGCACACTCCTCCTTCGTCGCTTGCCGCTCGGCATGGGCTCTCTGCAGCCGTCGCTGGTAGGGGGACAGCGCCTGGTTTCGATGTCCGGGTCCTGCCAGCCCGTCGCGACTGTATCTTCCGTGCCCGCGTCCGTCGCCGGGGGCTTTCGCAGTCAGGGGCTGGGAGAGATCACGTGGGTTTAGGCAGGAGAGATCGTGATCAGGGGAGGCACGAGAGTTCGCGTGGTGAAGGTTGGTAGTGGAGCCAGATTTCTCCCGATCTCTCCGCTTCGGCTCTCGACCTGCCTGGCTCGGCTGCGGTTGGTGGGCTGTTGTTGCCATCTCAACGACGCCGGACATTGGTGATTGTCAAAGGATCGAAGAAGAAGAAGATTTCTAGAAATGAATTTCAGTGAACCGGAGAAACGTACTTGCTTCAGATCTTGAAGGCTCAGTTCACTTGGTTAAATTGTTGGGTTTGACAACTATTTCTATAGCACTAGTAGAGTGGCGTTGGTTGTATGGTTAATAGTATTAATATGGGGTTAGCTGGAGGGGTAGTTCTTTGAGGATTCTACAGAGTTTTTTTGAGGTATAATATTTCTCTGTTTCTATTAAACTGTGCGCTACAACTCCTCTTCCTTTTTTTTCCGCCGCTGTGTTTTCCTAAACGTGCTAGATGCGGATTCAGTATCACACGATTGTGCTATCACTGTCACCGATGTTCCTACAGTTTCTGATACCTTATTAACTCCTACTTCGCTGGTTTCTGCTGCGGAATCTTCGTCTACGAACCTTTCAGTAGAATATATGATGATATGCGAGTTATTGCAAATAGTTAGATTATGATAACGGATTATCTCATCGGAATAACATTAATATGTGAATGACGATAATTCTATCAGGGACTGAATCAGAATAATAATGAGACAGTCAACCAAATAAAACTATTGCCAACATCCAAACTGGAGGGATTTTGGGCCTCAAATGGATCAACCTGCGTTGCAGGAAAACGCAAATTTTGTTACAGTTTACTTGCGATACTACTACCATTATTAGTGATTAGTTGCGACAACTACTACTAATACTCCTACTGCCACTAGATGATTATTGACGACTTTTCAAAGATTCGAACTTTATTAATACTACAGTAAACTCAAAAAGATGACGCCTAAAGAATAACACCTAAAAGATAACACCTAAATTGTATAACACCTGAACAGAAACTGCTCCTAAGATTGCTGTTACTTCTGCTAGTTAATATTACTAAATAACAGTACGGATGATGCTGTGAAACCCACGGAAGACAGAATCCGAATCATAATTGATACAAATCACCATTCCATGCAACCACGACACGAAAGTTGATTCAATTTTATCAAGTATCAAGCATTGAATGCAGTTTTACTGACACACATTTCTTTTCCCCAATAAAATTCGAGGAACTCCCGCACACACACAAGATTCATCATGACGTCAAGCCGGGATTGCGAAACTATTTTCTGAGTAAACGACTGTACGCTCTCATGCGTATTAACATTCAGAACTGTGAACGCTCAGTGTCACACTTCCGCGACTGACTGCCACAAACGTCACGTAATGCACAACAACGTCCCGGAGTGCTCTGACTCCGCCACCATCAACGACTGTCAAGCTGTTGCCACTCCGACAGATTTCAGTCACTGTCCGTCGACAAATCATTGTCCAAAATCCAGGACCATCATTCAGAAAAGGGCCTAAGACGCTCATTCCAACAACATTCTAAGACAGTCATTGTAGTCGTCTGCGGTCCCGACTTGACCTCTCACTGTTGCGCTGTTTCTGTAGCATCTGACACTGGCAGTGACAGTTCCCTCCATCCGAGGTTGAGACAACCTCCACTCCATCCGTTGTAATACTATTCGGTGCCAACCAGTCCTGCAAATCAGGGCGAGAATTCAAGAATCGATCGCAATCTTCAAGCCTCTGTCCGCGACCAATAATTTCCAATGAATGTTGTTCTCTTCCTCATTTTCTCGTGCAAATACTCCTAAGCCCTCCTATTAACTGCGTTCACTTCTATAGCCTATTGACAAGTCGGTATACTATTGGCAAGTCGATATTTCCTTGGCGCTGTAGTACTTAGTATTACTTACGGGCCCACTCTCTCGCCGGGGTCCACTCGCTAGCCTGTCACACTCGCACCATCACTGCCGTCGCTGACTTCTCTCTTGAAGTTATTAATAGTCTAATTGATAATACATTTATGACTCTATATAAATGATTACAGTTACTTAAAGAATATTTCTCTGCTTTTCATATTATGATTATTTGATGCTGAAACGGTCTGAAAGATCCCTCGATGATATGGTGATAAGAGTCAGTGCTTCTACTTTCATTGTGAATACTGCTTAATAGCATGAGACTCTGCTCAATTAAAGATATGACTGCCGTTCATTGTGAATATATTGATACGTTTCTGTGTCGCTGGTTGCATAATGATGAGATACCGATATTCCTAAGAATTATAGACTGTTACAAACTAGAGAGAAATTTAATGGATAGATACTCGCTTAAAGTTATTGATTTATCACGAAGTTGGTAGTAATTTGTTCATATTGTACTTTCCATTAGAGATGTTGATGTACTTTCTATTATGCGATATGCAACCTTCTAATATAGAGATAAATAACGCAAAATTGCCAGTAGTACTTCCAGAAATGATCGTAATGTAGTACACCATACTAAAAAAACTATTGCGGATATTGACTAGTGCGGAAAAATAGTCTCGGATTTCTTCGATTAATATATTCACGGTACCTGCCTCCGATGATGGGCTAATAGATTATCCTAAGTTATTCGTAATCCCGATAGTCTTGCTGAAATTATGTTTCTGAAATGCTATCTCCAAAATTCTCTCGATGAAATGCAGAATGTATGATTCATTGCTGCTCATATTGTCTATTACTTGATATAATTATTGCGGCCAAATCCTATGCAAAATTTGCTGATACTAAAGTTAATACTATTATAGCTCGTGTTATGATGATTATACTACGATAATGGAGATTAAGAATACTTTTTATCATTGATCAGTTCTAGTTCGGAATACGATGAAATTAGAATGTATGTTCGTAAGTAGATTCGTTCGTGATCGTGATCATTGACAGTGATTGAGACGCACACTCTAGTACTAAGAAAGAAATATTACCATCATTGAAATTCATTATCAGAGAGAAATATAATACTCAGTCGCTGGCATGAAAACCTGAAAAAAGGTTCTAATGTTTAATGGTTCCGCTGTAAATAATTGCGTCTGTATTCGGTTGTGAATGCAAGAAACGTTCTAATACCAAAAAGAAATAAAATCAAATCATATGCGAAGAAACAATAGATAGTAGTTGCTCAATGCGAAACTTGAAGTTTTTGCATATCTTGTCAAGATGGAGTCGCCGGCCCATAACGGAAAACTGCGGCACTCGAAGGACGCGTGAAAGGTTCTTATTTGCTAATACTTCATTCCTATTATAGATTAAAGAGAGATGTGTTACTTTCTTGTGAAGTCTACGATCTGTGTGTATTCCTATTCCTGCCACCTAAAAATAAATAATTGCATTGCTAATTTAAATACGATCGTGAAATTCCGATTCTAGACCAATTTGAAAAGTCGGTCTCTATTAATACAATAGTGACCGCATGGAAGGCATCTAAGTGCTGTAAAAAATATATTCATTAATGTAACTGATGTGGGAAAATGTGATAAAAATGATTATACAACTTATTATATTACTGTAGCGAACTCTGTACGAAAACTGTCCTAATTGAAAATATAGTTAGTATTCGTGCCATTATTTTGGATGCTATCTTCCATCTAAACTGTTTCGAGACTTCAGTACTTTGTCCTATTATGCGTGAAATATTCGGTTGTAATTTGAAGTATAACTGAGATCCCCATAGTACGTGATTTCATCAGATTGTATGCAAACTTCTCGAGACTACTTTTAGTTCATATTAATAGAGTTAAAAAATGCAAAGAAATGTTAGAACTATTAAACAGTGCTAGTAAAACTTTCGAGCAACCACTCCGACTTCTCCAACGGCTATCTCTTCCCAATACCAAAACCACCCCTCCCTCAAGTCTTCCTTATCTAAAACAACTCTATCCTAAAGCCACCCTTACCATAAATACTACTTCCAAAAACCAGCACTCCAAAAACCAACACTCCAAATAATACGTCTCCAGACGCACGCCTCACACACTTCTCTCTAAAAGAACATCCTACGATGTTACGGAGCATCCCACAATGCCCTTTATCCAAAAACTCGTTTACCTCGGACCAGGCCCTAAACCCATACCTGAGTGCATCCCTCAACCCATCCGTGACCCTAACTCAACCTCCGAGCCAAAAAGCTCGATCCAACATCCCGAAAATCATACTTCTCCGGGAAACCGAAAACTCTCGCGTACGGTACAGCGACAGCCATCAGCCCTGATGACGTACCGTGACCTGAGCGTGTCACCACTTCGAAAATAAGAGAAAGTGACGTCACATCACGGCGAAGGCTTTCACATCGCGTTGTGTCACTTTCCCGTGGCGCACGTTCGGCGCCTACTGGTCGAGATAGACGGATGAGTCGATCTGCTCCTCCTTCTTTTCCTCCTTCTTGGGTGTGGAAGACTTGCCCTGTGTCTTTCCCATCGACCCTTCCGAAATCTGTTGTGTCCTTTCCTTCGAACCATTTCCCGTTGACTGTCCCTTCAAACCTTTGCCCTTCTTCCCCTGTGCCTTCTTCTGCAAATTCTCTTGTTCCGTCTTCACCTGCACCTCCTTCTGCTCAGTTAGCTCCTTCTCCTTTCCCCGGGCCCACTCCTTCCAGAGAACGCAGAAATCGCCAGCCAAACCGTCGACCTTAAAACAATGGGAGATCCCGATTCGGGGAGAGTAGGAGCTTGTACTGTGTTTTTTATGTCCCATTATTATTATTAAGTGCAGTAATCGCTTTTTTTATGTCCCATTATTATTATTAAGTGCAGTAATCGCTGTAATAGTCGTATAATACTCATCGCTGTATACATTGTCGTTGAACTAGCCAAACATACGTAATTAAAATTCAGCATCGTTAGTGCTCAAAGTCATGATATTAAAATAAGATGCCAGACAGCATTCAGCCTGGATGTATAATAGGAATCACATTTAACAGTACTATTTGTACAGTTCCATCTGAATACATATGCGACAGATAATTTAAATTGCGACATGATTCGGAAGTGTTATTACATAATTGGGATTTACCCTTTAATAGAATTCTGAATCTACAGATCGAGATTACTTTTAAAATAAAATTGCGAATTCTCCGGTATATATTATTAGGATCAAATTAATAATACATCATTGGCGTTAAACTTCTTCTGAAGCTTTTGCCACAAGAGGCTCTTCGGCGCATCCGGGCGGATCTTGGTTAGTTCCTGATACCCCTGGGCGAACTCAGCCAAAGGACTGTTGTCTGTCTGCCCGTTCTTCGATCCTTTGTCTTTCCCCCCCTTCTTCGATTCCTTCCCCCCCTTCTTCGATTCTTCCTTCGTACCACCACCCCCGCGCGCTTCCCGCTTCACACTATTATTGACAGCAGTTAATTCAGATCTAAATTTGTCCGTATAAGCAACCACTGCCTCATAGTTCTTGAGAATTTCTGCCCTCAAACCCTTAAACTCGTCCTCGAAGATCTGATATTCTCCCCACGAGACCCTGCCTCTCTTTCTCCAGCCCCCGCTCTCGCCCTTAGCCTCCTTCGGTTGATAATCGTCTTTGTGATCAATCATGGCTTGGTGCAGGACGCTTCTCCTCTGTAAATAATTTGCAGCGGTGTGTGCGTCCTCAACAAGGAAGTATTTGTCCTGCTCTTTGACCACGTGAGACGGTTCCCGGGTGACTCTGAACCCCACTCCAATATCCCGGTGCTGGGACTTCGGGACTTTACCAACCCAGACTGTGACACTACCAGACAAGGTAAATAGGGTCACGACACCGCCAACGCCTGCAGCCCGGATGTCTTCCTTGCGAATCTCCACCTCCTTCGTTAGAATGGACGGGTCATTTTCCACTAGTTCACACATGTCGAGCATGTTATCCACCTCGTCTCTGGTCATCCCCGCGGCCATGATCTCTGCGGCCTTCGCCAGTGTATCCTTGAAACCGCCGAAGCCACCATCCTCGTCTTTTTTCACCCTCTTGGGGTTGAACTCCGCCTCGTCTCCTACACTTAACTCATGCCTGGCCCACTCCTTCGAAGAGGACTGCAGAAATTCAGAGAGTTCCAGTCTTGTCTTTCCACGATTCTCCTTCGACTGAGTCTGCCCCCACAGCCAGTCGAAGACATTCTTACGCCATTCAGGCATCATCTTCCTGCACAGCTGGAGCACCCGATACCAGTCCACATGTGCCTCGAGCAAATCCTTCCGCGTAATACTAATAGGAGAGAGTTCTTGAGCCTGCAATTCCTCGGAAGCAATACTGTATTTCTTGGAGCTCGGGTCCTTGGCCCACATCCCTCTGTAAGATTCGATTCCTAATTGACCATCGACCTTTGGAACCAGCAAGATCCTCTGCTCGTCTTGCGCGCGATCATCCTGGACCTGACGCCCAATAGCCGGCTTGCAGTCGTTACCTCCTCGGACCGAGTCTCCTCTGCAGGGCAGGAGGGCCAGCTGCACGCCGACGTCGCTCTCTTCAGAGTATGTGGCCACAGTGTCAGCCTCGACTTTCGTCGTAGAAATCGGCCGAGGCAGACATGTGCTGGCCACCATCAATCCGACCCCCCTAGCGGGTACCTCCGCTTTAGCCGGGCTTAAATCGTAGACCACTTCCAACACCATGCGCAGCAACAGTGTCAAGGGGTCCTGTGGCAGCTGGGAATACGGATAAGCGCAGAACGGAAACAACGTTCCCTCCCGCACGTTGAGGGGCCTGTGCAGGTCGAAATCCAGTAGAGGACGAAAAATCGAGAGTAAACCAGACAGATAATCCTCATCCTCCAACGGTTCTCTGGCGAGTTCGCGACCTTCGACTCGGGCCTGGGATAGGTAATCATTCCACACTTTAGCCAATCATTGCATCGACACGAAATAGAAATAGATGGAGCTGACTCTGCGCTTTACATGTTTTCCCTACTTAGATGAAGCTGATTCTGGGCTTTTTTTTTTCGATCCTTACTTTCCACGTCGACATTACTAACGGTTCGTCCTCGTTTTCTACTAACTGGAGGTCCGCACAGGTTGAATCTTGCGAAGCTTCATCACAGCTCTTGAGCCATGCCTGAAACGTTGGGGACTGCCCCAGGACTTTCTCCCAGTCACTCATGAGGCACTCAGACCCCACGTCCACGACTGCAAACGGCGTAACGACCGTCTTCCCTCTTGCGACCGCGATCTTCCGGCACTTGCCAAGCCCCGAATTCTCGCCGGACTCCGGAGATGATCGTTCTAACCAGAAGATCTGGGACTGAATTTAAAACAGGATCTTAGGCGTCAAAAATTGATTGATTGATTGATTGAAATTCCCGAACATGCGGCGTGAAAAAAAAACGGTTTTTGAACAGTTCTCGTCTGATTCGAGTCCTCCCTTCACGTTCTGCTAAAATGACAGGACGGATGCCCGTATCACTGTACACTGTTTCCGCACAAGATGCGTCGGTCCTCATGGCACCCGTTCAAAACTTAAAGCATGTGATATATTAAGCCCTCTAAAACAGCTCCGGATACTCTCGTAATTAAATTTATGTTGATGTCACCGGTCAAATCCAAAGTGACGCCGGCCCACACAGAGTGATGGGCCACGATGATATGACTAGCCAAAACTTTTGAAACTGGAATCATTATCCCGAGAGACTAACTTCGATGTTTAGAGTTAATGAATCATGATTACCCATTTTTTTCGGGGGAGCTCCACCAGCGACCTTTCGTCGTGCAATGTCTCGCTGAAAAAATAATTATGCGTCTGCTTGTTTCCCGTGGGATGATCCGCTGATCCTAGCGTGCGTGATCCAAATGTCGGAGGCTTGTCCAGTGCCTTCCTGGTCCTCTCAACCCGAAACCCAAGAGAATTCAAGACAGTCTTAACGTAATACCTTCATGCAGCACATGCATGCAAGTTAAAATTCAAGAACAGAAACTTGAACGATCCGATTGGCTGATCTTGTTTTTTAATACCATCTTACAATCTTCGTATTGTTTTTACCATACCGGATTGTTGGAGAAATAAATTCCATGGAGACCTCTGACATTGTACTATAGTAATAATTAACAGTACCTGCATAGGACTACTTTCCTGAAAGATTTGAGAAATTGAAGAACAATATCCTAGCAATTTGCCAACAAGAACCGAACAGAAGAAACACCGCAATTTCTTCAACACCGAGATCGGACACAGAAAATAGAAAGGGTCAAATCTTTTTAGAGTAGGAAATACAGCGTATCGCGGAAATTCCTCTGGCTCATCCAGGAATGGTGGGACATGGTGAGGGAATCAGCAAACCACTTCCATGTCCATTCAGGCCCAGCGACGATACCGTTGCTGTGTCCCTGTATCCCGGCCGCAATATCCCCTCCGCAAGTGAACCCACACAGAATGCTCTCGGATGTGTTCAAGAAACCTGAATCCCCAATGAACCTGGTGTAATACGACGCAGGAACAGGTGCGCCTTCTGCGGGGCCTCGCAGCCGAGCCAGCCTCTCCTTGACATGATGTATCTTTTGCATGAGCTCCTTCAGTTTGTCGTCCTTGCCCTTGATATCCAGTACAGCGTGCCCGTCTCTGAACTCAAGGACTGCCTTCATGGTATCTTCGACTTCAGATTGATCGTCACCAAACATTTCGGATTGATGCTTCCGAAACATTTGGGAGCGCAACAGTAAACCTTTGACAGGCACTGAGGCGTGGATTATGAGCGTGGTCTGAAAGTCTCCGTCTGTGAAAATTCTTCGCGTGTATTCGGCTGTGCCGCCTTCACTTTCGAACGTCGTTGTGATCTCCCAACCCTTCGAATTCTGATGGGGCTCGAAATTTTCATCCGGGAAATCTGGATGCTTGCGAACTTCAAACTCCTTGGCATTGAAACAACCTCGGAAGATCGCAGCGAAGAGTTTTTGATTCTCAGCCCCTTTCAGATCCGAGTTCCTCTTCCCGTATTTTTTGAATTTCCACTCATCATTCTCATCCTTGCCCAAGCACAAGGCTCCTAGGACAAATGTTGCTCGACGCGCCACAAGCTCGCCGTCGTCCTTAGCTTGATCTATATGATAGACGAAGTCCCCCTCTGGGCTTCCGGGTGGAAGGACTGCGTCGTTGTACCTTGCACATGTCACAAAAATCTTAATGCACATAAATCTTGTTGAAACTAACTCTTTATGACAGTAACTCATCATGACAGTAAGTCACCATGATCGGAACAATTTTCCATGTCGTATTCACTAAAATTTGGTTTTCACAGTCATTAAAATTAGGGACTCTCATTGTAACTTTTTATCAATACAGCAACCGGCTCCACTCCGTGTGCGTCTTCGTCTGGCTGAATTCCGACGTTCTTCGACGCTTTTCCGGCGACTCGTTTCCCTTGAAAACCCCCACACCATCGGGACTTCCTTCGAAGAAAACCTTGAATTCTCTGTTCAACTTATCCCCCAGCTTGAAAAAATTGTCTGGTACGTAACACACGCCGCCGGGTCCCGCGAACAGCAAAACAAGGAAATTCAGCAGAGCAGCTTCAGCGCAGTTCGGAAACGCATATTCCTTTCCCTGGTGACGCAGATTCACAGCAACGGACGCCACCGGGCCGACTGCATAATCTGGCAGCATCACTGCCAGGGCCGGATCTGTGATCGCCGTGAAGAAATCCCAGCGGTCGGAACGATAGCCTGGAGACGCGTGCAGGTCTTGCTCAGGGTGCGTTTGCATCATCTCGCCGCGATCTTGCGCGCTCTCGTCGTGATCAAGCACAGCGAGTCGCGCGTTCATC